>MDTG01230172.1_pt1 | contig 56350 bp, 49 predicted proteins | sample 811421 | NCBI WGS metagenome assembly MDTG01 (sample SAMN05326645, study PRJNA326480) | marine metagenome | isolation source: seawater | place: Pacific Ocean: South East | collected 2011
CTGGTTTGATTAACCATATAAGCCAGAGCCTCTGCGAGTATCTGAGGTCGGCCGCAGGTTGCAATACCGATTACAATATTAGCCATTATTTGTCCTTCGCCCTGATATTAGCCAGTGCTAACAGAATATAGAAAAATGTTCCCTGAAACGGTGCCGTGGCAGCAGCCATTGCTGGTAGTAACGCCACCAAAGCCCCTTTTTTTGCAGCGCTACCTATAGCACTCTGCTCTGTATTTTCAGCGATGAAGGAACCTTTCATAACATATATAACTGCCATGCTATACAAGGTGACTCCAATCCAACCTACGTTAGACAGTAAAACGATCAGAAGGCTTGATGCTCTGTTGCCGCCAAGACCAACACCAAAGCCATAGGTTTCAAGAAAGTCTCCCCAGGCCAGAGAATTCCAGCTGAAACGTTCCAAGCCCGAATCGCTGCCCAGTTTATTAAATACCGCAGTATCCAAAACCAGCATAATCTGATCATAAAAAAGAATGGACATCAGCAGCGCAACCGACAGACCAGCGATAGCTGTAAAAAATACGACCTTACTGAGATACCCTCGACGTAACTGGCGAATTTCTGACAGAGCCACCAAAAGGCCAAACATTGCCAGACCAACATAACCAGAGGTTGACGTCGCCAGAACCACCAGCAACAAAGACGCCGCTGCAACATTGCGACTGAAATTTGGGCGAAAACCGGCACGATAGAGAAAAAAAGCAAAACAGCCCACTGCAGCGGTAAACGAGCTGAAAGCCGATGTCTCCGGGAAGATACCTGCCACACGGCGTACACTGCCAAAGGATTGGTCGACCATGACGTATTCGGCATTTTTGAAAATACTGATTACATCCGGAAAGCCTGCATAAAAGTTGAGAAGATCCGCAACGGCGAAAACAACATTAACCACCCCCATCCACAGAAAGGCAGAAGCAAAAATAGTCAGAAAGGATTTATTCACCTGAATCAAAAAACTGACCGTGAGAAATATAACCATCGCAGCAATTGCATAAATCATCTGGGCTATATGGCCGGTATTAAAGGTTAAGTCTCCGACAAAAACCCCCTCCGCCGAGAAGGTCAGAATTTTCACTTTCCCGGAAAATACAGTTGGGGCCACAAAGCTAATAAATACAGCAAACAGGCAGTAGGCCGTAAACCACTTTATGGCCTGATTGTTCTGGATCAGGTACCAGACTCTGTACGAAAACCCCGGAGTGCGGATCAGGTAAAGCAAAAGAAAGGCTAAAAACAGAAATGCAACCTGAATTGGTTTGCCCGCCAGACTGACGGCAGAAGTTGATATAAACAGCGAAGAAATAACCAGGCTGTACACAAGAAAGCGCACCCCGGCTAACTGACCCCACATTCCCAACAGGGCTGTTATTACACCCATGATACTGATACTCATGGCATTACACTGTCGATGTAGGCTTTCAGTTTTTTCTCGAATTCTGCGGTAGCAAAACTCATTGCGTGGGCACGCAGTGCTTCCGGTTCAAAGTCGTATTGGCCTGCTTCGTAATCAGCAACAGCCTGATTTAAGGATTCTGCTGTCTGCTCGTTGAAGTAGACGCCGGTCTTGCCGTCTACAACCGAGTCCAGTACTCCACCACGACCATAAGCTATTACCGGGCGACCGGATGCCATTGCTTCCAGCGGGACGATGCCAAAGTCTTCAACGCCCGGGAAAATTAACGCCTGACAACCTGAATACAGTTTAATGATTTCCGAGAATGGCTGACGGCCCCGGATGTCGATATTCGAGTGGCCTTTGGCCATTTCTCTCAGTTCGTCGGCTTTTTCACCGTCGCCGACGATAACGAGCTTTTTGCCGTTGGCTATAAATGCCTCTACCGCCAGGTCTACCCGCTTGTACTGCACCATCTGACCCAGCACCAGATAGTAGTCATCAACTTCTTCAGAGATTGAGAACGCGTCAAACTCTACCGGCGGATTAATCACTTCAGCATCACGGCGGTAAATTTTTTCTATGCGCTTAGCAATGTAAGAGGAATTCGCGATAAAGTGATCGACCCGGGCACCGGTCGAGTAATCCCACATTTTAAGGTAGTGGATCAGGGGGGCCGAGATCAGCCGCTTCAGCTTGCCCGCGCCTTTGAAATATTCGTAATACATATCCCAGACATAGCGCATTGGCGAGTGGCAATAGCAAACATGTACGGCTTCCGGGTTTGTTATCACGCCCTTGGCTGGTCCGGATTCACTTGAGATCACCAGATCGTAGCCGGTCAGATCCAGCTGTTCGAGGGCTATTGGCATAAAAGGTAAGTAGCTCTGGTACTTCTTCTTACCAAAGGGCAGCTTACTGATGAAACTGGTGTAGACAGTATGCGAATTGATCAGCTCAGATACTTTTTCAGGCTCATACACATGAGTGTAGATGTCGGCCAGGGGATACAGGCGGCAGAGGGATTCCAGAACCTTCTCTCCACCCCTCATACCATTTAACCAATAGTGGACGATTGCTACTCTCATTTATAACTGAATTCCCTTATTCCGGTGTTGCTATCCTGACCGACCGAGGCAGCCTCAACACTTTAATTTAAACCTGGTGAATGGTTAAAAAGCCATCCCTGTTACCTGCCGGGAGCTTCCCAAACAGAAGACATCATAAACAGCTGACAGGAAACATAACTGCCTTGGTTTATTTGTACAGAAAGAAGCCCGAAGGGAGATTCATATAACCAGGCACTAAAAGCCGACTGCCATGCTGGCTGATTTTTGTACTGACAAGATTGCAATCTGAACATTTATCCCTGTTACTCAGTATGTATTCCGTCCAAATCCCTTTTTCGATACAGACTTCAGTATGACGATAGGCGACACTTTACTAAAACTAATGTTTCAATGAAATGAATCACATTTTAAAAATGTCATAATTCTCCAAACCATTTGTTACAGGAATACCCCGTTCACTGTATTAACCCTTCGTTCTTTCCTTCCAGACATCTGATGCTTCATCCCATAACTCGGTCAGTTGCCCTGCTGGAAGGCCTCCGATTCCTGCAGCAGCCCTGCGCCCACCACCGCCAAACTTTGCAGCAATCTGATCCGCTCCGCTCATTCTGGCTTCAGGAGCCCTCAAACTAACCTGGTAAGTCTGTGATTCTGAGCCAGAAGCATGATGTTCTGTGAGAATAATGTGGCCAATATGGGGATTACGGTTAGCCAGCTCATTTCCTAATACACCGCGTATTCGACGAGCCCATGGCTCATTGGGTAACACTATCATCACCAGGCTACTGCTCTTTTTTATTGGCTCAATAGCCAAGCCTTTGCACATATCAGCCTGGTAGCCGGCTGTCAGGGTGGCGAATATCCCGGGCTTATCGCTGATGAAATCAAATGGTGATCTATATTGAACTGCTTCTTTATAGAGAGTTTCAGGATGATAAAAGAGGTCATCCAGACAGTCGCCATAGCCGTTGTAGTTCATGGCGATACCAAGATCATGTAGCTGTTGACGCTGACCCACGCTTAACCCGCATCTTTTGATATAACTATCAGCAACTTTGAGCATGTTGTCACCATAAGCGGCGACGATGCTCCACTCCCGGAATTGCCCTTGCAGATACTGATCCACGATTAATCCGGTACAGGTATTGGCGGCCAGGTGCAGGTGTGCATGCAATAAAGGGTGTCCAGGGACGTTGCCTGACTGATGATGATCGGCGTAGAAAACTTCAGCTCCAGCCGCCAGGACCTTATTCAGTGCATCAAGGTTCTTTGTCATTGAGACATCTAATACAGTGACCTGATCGCCAACCCGGACTGTCACATTTTCGACCAGACGTTCCAGTAAGCGGATATCGCTTTTAATCCCTGTAATCAGCTTTGCATCCCGCGGGTGTGCCAGCCGCAACTGGATCAGTGAGCAGATACCATCCGCGTCGCCATTGAACACATCGTAGTTGGCCATAATCAGGGAGCTACCTTGCTATTTGTCATTTTTCAAAGAGACCGGCGCTTATTCTGTCGCCACATACAGCTGGTACTCTGCGGTGTATCAAGTGGTCGAACTTGCATCTCACGCTTCCTGACGATGAACTCAGCAGTACATACGGTGTTTTATCGCCTAGTAACAGATATCTATGCCGGTGAACGTGCGACAGCGCTGAACCCACAGCAGCATGCCAGACGATATAGGATGTAGTCATGAGAGGGTCTTGGTGCCGCACGCAGGACATTGATCTTCCAGCACTTTCGTAAGCATTCCCTTTGAAAGTATGTGATCGCTTACACCTTACTAAACCTGAAGCATCAGGGAAATATGAGAACGTTGCGATTGCCCGTTTGGCCATTTCACTCCTGAGGACACAAACAATAACTAACCCCATAGGAATATCCGTTCAGTATCTGACACTGATCCGCATTTCAGGCATCGAAACCGGTACCCTGACAGGAATAGGGAAACCACGATTGATGCTGATTTGGCCTGGCAGGACCCGTCTTCCCATTCCTTATTCTTAGAAATACGGCTTTATATTGCACGCCAATGCTGTCAAATGGCTGGTTAAAGCTGTTACCGAAACTTTTTTGTAACCGACACTTGGCATGATTCGCCGTGAATCATACAATTTGCAGTATTAAATTTCGTAGCAAAGCCCGACCTACGGCGGGTTAACACAGGACACGACTATGCGGATGCGCTCACTCAAAAACGGACTTATGGTTGCCTTCTTGGCAGCTGCTCTGCCAGCGCTTGCTGATATTCAGACAGATGTTGATAACAATTTGTCAGCACCCGTTGTTATGGAAAATGCGCTTGAAGACTGTGGAGCAGATTGCTCTCCGGAAGAAAAGTCGTCGATTATTGAGCAAATGGTAAAAGCGGGTTTGGCTCTTGAGTCTATCGCAGAGGTAGCTCTGACTCAGGGTATGTCTATTGCAGACGTTATAGCGGGAATGACTGCGGCAGGTATTGATGCCCAGATTCTGGCTGTCGCGATAAGCAACGGCGCAGCAACTGCGGCTGCAAACGGTGTTACATTCGTCGACAGCGAGGGTAACCTCATAGCTGCTGAGGATATCAGCACCTATGTTCTGGCAGCGATCACTGATGCACAAAGTACCGCTGCGGGCCCTGCCGGAACGGCCGGTTTGTCTCCGATTGTCGTTATCCCAACTATCCCTGTCCCCCCGGTTAACCCCAACGAAATCAGCCCTGCTGCCTGATTCAGGATACTCCAAAAGCCCGGTTCGCCGGGCTTTTTTGTGTCTGTACCCCCTTGTATTTGCCCTGTCAAAGAGGTGCGGCAGATCCGTCTGTCGTCAGATTCGTAGCTGAATACCATCGGTGCGCGCCGTCACCCTGTAGGAGGTGCTTCAGCGCCGGGGGCCGGATGGCCTTCTGTGGTACCAGCATTTATGTACGGTGTTTTATTGATGATCCCGCGCAGAACGCGACGCCATGGCATGTCCGGCTAGCGCCGGATTCGCAGCTGAAGCAGCTCCTACATTGAATCCACGGTGTTTTATTAATGAACCCGTGCAGAACGCGATGCCACGGTATGTCCGGCTGGCGCCGGATTTCGCAGCTGAAGCAGCTCCTACACAGATACGTGCCTGCCGTGATCATTGGATACACCGGATTCATGGCTGCTCCTGCTTCTACAGCTTTCAGAAGCCGCTTTTGTAAAGGGTATTCAACCGGTAACCTGCAATCTGATCTTATGCTTTCAGGCTATTTTTTCTGCATTTCAGGATAGACGCCTGACCATGAACCGGGATAATAGCAGACCTGTCATCAGGGAGATTTGTATGAGCCGCTGGAAGGCTTACCAGATATTGGTATTTGTGTTACCCCTGCCGTTTGGCGGTGTTGCTGATTGGGCATGGCCACTTTACTGTACGGCCGCGCTGGTACTTTTGCTGGCTGAGTTGAACTACCTCCTGAAAGTCACTGCGGTTGCTCAACTCCCGACGATTCCTTTTCCTGAAGCATTTGTGAGAGCCCGTTTGCTGCTGCTGGTGTTAGCACTGGTGCAACTTTGGGTATTTGCCCAATGGCTGGGAACATCACTGTCGCCATATGACACCTGGGTCAGTCTGTTGAAAGGTATTGGCCTGACAGCGTTCTTTGCACTCACTCTGCTTATGCTCAATTCACGTGAGCGGGTGAAGCGCATCCTATGGGTTGCGGTCCTGGCCGCTGCCTTTCAGGCGCTGTACGGTGCAGTAATGGTACTGACAGGCTGGGAATATGGCTTTTTCACGGAGAAAGTTTTTTACCGTACAACAGCCACCGGCACCTTTGTGAACCGTAACAGTCTGGCGGGTTATCTGGAGATAACACTGGCCCTGGGCATTGGCTTTTTGCTCGCACAAAGCACCCGCTATTATGGTTCTGCCCGGCAGAGGTTACGTCAGCTGATCGCCATGCTATTGAGCGATAAGGTGGTTCTTCGTCTGTTATTGGCGGTGATGGTGATCGCTCTGGTACTGACTCGCTCACGCATGGGGAATACAGCCTTTTTCGCCAGCCTGATGCTGGCCGGCGGTCTGGCGCTGTTGCTGATGCGTCACAAAACCCGCAGCACCACGATTCTTCTCTCCAGTCTGCTGGTGATTGATATTGCCATCGTGGGAACCTTTTTTGGTGTCGATAAGGTTGCGGAACGCCTGCAGAAGACCAGTATTCAGACCGAAAGCCGGCCACAGGTATCCCGCGACACCTTTATTATGTGGGAGCAGTATCCTGTCACCGGTACCGGTGCGGGGACTTTCACTCAGATATACCCAACGTTTAAGTCGGAAGATGTCCGCAACCCACAAATTTATAACAACGCGCACAACGATTTAGTTCAGTTTCTGGCTGAGTTCGGCGCCCCGGCCTATCTTATGTTGGCAGGCTGTGTTGGCTGGTGTTTGTGGAATGCCGTTGTCGCCATGCGTAAACGTAACAGTGAGCTGTACAAAGGGATGGGGTTCGCCGCCTTAATGGGCATCAGCGCGATTGGTATTCATTCTGCCGTGGATTTTAATCTGCAGATTCCGTCGAATGCGTTTATGTTTATGTTGCTGATGGCCATGGCATTTATCGCCCGTTGGGCGCCACACAAAACAAGACCTTTACCGGATATCACGGAGCATAAGCACCATCATTCAGAGGCTCATAACCAGCAAGGAGAAGCCCTGTGATTCTGCGCGCTGAGATCATGTATTTGGCTCAGAATACGACCGGCCGGGATTTTATTGTGGGTGATATTCACGGCTATGTGTCCAAGTTGATGCAGCAGCTGGAGCAGGTGAATTTTGATCCTCAGACGGATCGGGTCATCTGCACCGGTGATCTGATCGACCGTGGACCAGAGTCGGCCCAGGCGCTGAACCTGCTGGATGAGGAATGGTTTTATTCGGTGATCGGCAATCACGAATATATGATGCTGAGTGCGCTTAAGCAGCAGAACAGCCGCGATAAAATGACCTGGCTTAAACAGGGTGGCGAATGGATTGCCAGTACCTCGCCGGAGCAGTGGCCGCATTGGTTCAGCCTGATGGAAGCCATGCCACTGGCCATTGAGGTTAAGGGTAAAGATGATCTGCGCTACGGGATTATTCACGCGGATTACCCTCATGCCCAATGGAGTGAGTTTGAATACCTGACGCCGGAGTTGCGGCTGAAGTGCATCTGGTCACGGCGTAATTTTGAGTATCGTTCACCGCATGTGGTGAACGGGGTCGATTATCTGGTGCACGGTCACAACGTGAGCGAAGAACAGCTGCAGTTAGGCAACCGGATTTATATTGAGCCCGGCGTGTATCAGGGCAAAGATTTTATTCTGTTGGAAATTTAACCGGCCTGATGTGATGGTGTGTACGGGGAAGATTTTGAGCCTGTGCATAACGCCATACCACGGCATGTCCGGCTGGCGCCGGATTCGCAGCTGAAGCAGCTCCTACAAATATATGCCTCGACTGTGATGATTGGATACTCCGGGGTTCGCGGCTGACGCTGTTCTTACCATCCGTGCACGCCGTTTCCCTGTAGGAGGTGCTTCAGCGCCGAGGGCCGGATGGCCTTATGCCATGATGTGTTATTGCTGGCGTGTTATTTGAATTCCGTCTGGAACGTGAATCCACAGAATGTCCGGCTGCGCCGGATTCGCAGCTGAAGCAGCTCCTACAAATATATGCCTCGACTGCGATGATTGGATACACCGGGGTTCTCGGCGGACGCTGTTCTTACCATCCGTGCACGACGTTTCCCTGTAGGAGGTGCTTCAGCTCCGAGGGGCGGATGGCCTTATGCCATGATGTGCTATTTCTGGTGCGTTATTTAAATTCCGTCTGGAACGTGAATCCACAGAATGTCCGGCTGCGCCGGATTCGCAGCTGAAGCAGCTCCTACAAATATATGCCTCGGCTGTGATGATTCGGTACGCCGTGGTCTCGGCTGACGCTGTTCTTACCATCTGTGCACGACGTTTCCCTGTAGGAGGTGCTTCAGCGCCGAGGGCCGGATGGCCTTATGCCATGATGTGTTATTTGTGGTGCGTTATTGCTGGTGTGTTATTTAAATTCCGTCTGGAACGTGAATCCACAGAATGTCCGGCTACCGCCGGATTCGCGGCTGAAGCAGCTCCTACAGATATATGCATTGGCTGTGATGATTGGCCGCGGATGTCGATAATGGCGTGAAAACCGGGCCCGGCGGTTAACACGGCTCTCTCTGTTCCACCCGGGAACCCTGCGCCGGTTGCTGGTATACTGCGCCAAATTGTTCTGATTATCTGCTGGTACGGTATGAATCCCGATCTGAGTAAACTACAACCCTATCCTTTTGAGAAGCTGGCCAAACTGAAAGCGGCAGTGACGCCCAATGCTGAGCTGGCGCATATTGCATTGTCGATCGGGGAGCCCAAGCATCCGTCGCCGGATTTTGTACAGCAGGCGCTGATTAACAATATCAGCCGGCTGGAGAACTATCCGACAACCAAAGGCTTACCGGAGCTGAGCGAGAGCATCGCCAACTGGCTGGTTAAGCGTTTTAATCTGCAGACGCTGGACCCGGTGACTCAGGTGATTCCTGTCAATGGTACCCGTGAAGCCATCTTTGCCTTTACCCAGGCGGCGGTGGATCGTACGGCAGACAACCCGCTGGTGTTATCACCGAATCCGTTTTATCAGATTTACGAAGGTGCTGCGTATTTGTCCGGCGCGACGCCTCATTTCCTGCCCTGCCTGCAGGAGAATGATTTCAAACCGGATTACGCCTCGGTACCGGCGAGTGTCTGGGATGATTGTCAGGTACTGTTTTTATGCACGCCGGGCAATCCGACCGGCGCCACGCTGGATTTTGAAGAGTTCAGCCAGCTGATCGCGCTGGCCGACCAGCACGATTTTATTATCGCCAGTGATGAGTGCTATTCCGAGATTTATGTGGAAGGCAAAGCCGCACCTATGGGTCTGCTGGAAGCCTGCGCAAAACTGGGCCGCAATGATTACAAAAACTGCATTGTCTTCCACTCGCTGTCCAAGCGTTCTAACCTGCCTGGTTTACGTTCCGGCTTTGTCGCCGGTGATGCCAGCCTGCTGAAGCCTTTTCTGCTGTACCGCACCTATCATGGCTGTGCCATGCCGGTGCAGACTCAGCTGGCCAGCATTGCTGCCTGGAACGATGAAAGCCACGTGGTGCAGAACCGGGTGGAATACACGGAGAAATTCCGCCGTGTGATTGAGATTCTGAATCCGGTAATGCCGGTACAGCAAACGGATGCCAGCTTTTATCTGTGGGCCGGAACCCCGGTGGATGAAGAAACCTTCGCCCAGCAGCTGTTTGCTCAGCAGAACGTGACGGTACTGCCGGGATCGTATCTGTCACGCACGATTGATGACATTAACCCGGGCAAGAACCGCGTACGTATGGCTCTGGTGGCCAGCGTTGATGAATGTATTGAAGCCGCACAACGCATCCGTGCCTTTGTGGAAAGCCTGTAAGGAGAGAGTTATGCCGCTGACAGAAAACAATTTTGGCCAGGACATTACCACGGACGATATTCTGGACACCCTTGGGTTCTTCGATGACTGGGAAGAACGCTACAAGTACATCATTGATCTGGGTAAGCAGTTACCGGCGATGGATGACAGTAAGAAAACCGATGATTATCTGCTGCGCGGCTGCCAGAGCCAGGTGTGGATTGACAGCGAAGTCCGCGACGGCAAAATCCTGCTGGAAGCTGACTCCGACGCTCATATCGTGCGTGGTCTTTTAGGCGTCGTGCTGGCGGCCTACAACCATAAAACCCCGGCCGATATCATTGCCTTTGATATTGACGATTATTTTACTCAGATTGATCTGATCAAACACCTGAGCCCGACCCGGGGCAATGGTCTGCGCTCCATGGTGGAACGCATCAAAGCCATCGCTGCAGAATCTGCCTGAGCCCGTCCCGACCTGCTTCGTTAACGCACACACCTGCACCATAATGTTACCCAGGTAACATTATGGTGCATTCTTATGCCTGTTCATTGAACCCGCCGGCTACCACTTATGACTGATTAGGTCTTATTATCTATCAATTCACGCCATACTGGTTGATTTGTACCATTTACAGCAACCTATTGATTACATTCTGATCAATATAAAAAATTTCTGAATTTCTTAACCAATTGGTCAGGTTTTTGCTTTAAATGCCAGTCAGACAGGCACGCTTTTGCTTTACGCCTTATATAACTTTCAATAAACGACAACTTAAAACTTTTGGGGCAAGCCCGAAGAATGGAGAGACGAATGTCTGATACATCCTCAAATCCACCAGAACTGTTATACAGTCTGAACGATAAACCACCGGTTCCGGCTGCAATTCTGGCGGCACTGCAGCACCTGCTGGCCAGCTTTGTCGGCATCATCACCCCAACACTGATCATCGGTGGTGTTCTGGGCCTTGGCAGCGAGATTCCTTACCTGATCAGCATGGCGCTGATTGTTTCTGGTGTGGGGACCTTTATTCAGGCAAAACAGATCGGCCCTATCGGCTCCGGCCTGGTCGCTCTGCAGGGCACCAGCTTTGCGTTTCTGAGCTCCATTCTGGCGGCGGGTTTTATCGCCAAAGGCAAAGGCGGCGGTCCGGACGAAATCCTCAGCCTGATTTTTGGCGTGTGTTTTCTCGGCGCCTTTATTGAGATTTTCCTGAGTCAGTTCCTGCATAAACTGAAGACATTTATTAACCCGCTGGTCACCGGTATCGTTATCACCGCCATTGGTCTGAGCCTGATTAAAGTCGGCATTACCGACCTGGGCGGCGGCTTTAAAGCACCGGATTTCGGCAGCCTGCAAAACCTGGCGCTCGGTGGTTCTGTGCTGGTGCTGATTATTATTCTGAACCAGAGCAAAAACGTTTACGTACGTTCCGGTGCTATTTTCTTTGGTCTGCTGGCCGGTTTTATCGCCGCCATGCTGATGGGCAAAGTAGATTTCTCCGGCCTGTCAAAAATGGATTGGTTTGCCCTGCCAGTGCCGTTTAAATATGGCTTCAGCTTTGATTTTGCCGCCTTCCTGCCGGTAGCGCTGATTTATCTGATTACGGCGATTGAATCTTCCGGTGACCTGACAGCCACCTCCATGGTATCGAAAGAACCGATTACCGGTGATGTTTACCGTAACCGTATTAAAGCCGGTGTATTTGCTGACGGTATCAACTCTATGATCGCCGCTACTTTTAATACTTTCCCGAATACCACATTCAGCCAGAACAACGGCGTGATTCAGCTGACCGGTATTGCCAGCCGTTATGTGGCGTTTTATATCGCTGCCTTCCTGGTGATTCTGGGTCTGTTCCCGGTTATCGGCGGCATTTTCCAGCAGCTGCCTAAGCCGGTTCTCGGCGGCGCCACCCTGGTGATGTTTGGTACAGTGGCTGCGGCCGGTATCCGTATTCTGTCCACCATCGATATGGACCGCCGCAGTATGCTGATTATGGCCGTGTCTTTTGGTCTGGGTCTGGGGGTTGCGGCACAGCCGGATCTGCTGCAGGAAATGCCAAAAACCATACAGAATATTTTCGGCTCAGCCGTTACCGTCAGTGGTTTGGCCGCGATTATTCTGAATACCCTGCTGCCGGGTAACCTGAACCTGGAGAACGATGCCGACATCTGATGATGCGACATTGTTGAGGCATAAAAAACGCGGCTTTGGCCGCGTTTTTTGTGCCTGCTGTTCAGGGTTGTGGGAGGTGTTTTAATCAGAATCCGTGAATAACGCTGATCCACAGAATGTCCGGCTGCCGCCAGATTCGCAGCTGAAGCAGCGCCTACACAGATACGTAACGGCTGTGATGATTGGATACGCCGGGTTCGCGGTTGCAGCAGTTATGAGAATTTATGCTCGGCGTCCCCCTGTAGGAGGTGCTTCAGCGCCGAGGGCCGCAGGCCTTATGTGGTGTCAGCATTTATGTCCGGTGTTTTAATCGGATTCCGTGAAGAACGCTAATCCACAGAATGTCCGGCTGTCGCCGGATTCGCAGCTGAAGCAGCTCCTACAGATATACGCAATGACTGTGATGATTGAATACGCCGGGTTCGCGGTTGAAGCAGCGCCTACAGAAATATGCAATGACTGTGATTATTGGATACGCCGGGTTCGCGATTGAAGCAGCGCCTACATATATACGCAATGACTGTGGTGGTTGGATACTCCGTTTTGCAACTGGTGCTACTCAAGGCAACAAAAACCTTCCTCTAAACACCGGCATTAATATCCTGCTGACGGGCGAATTCAATAAAGGTCTGTATATGCACATCATCGGCTGAGGCGTTGCGGATGCCGAGATGGATATGCTTGTGCACACCGTCTTTTCCCAGGCGAACAGCCGCAACAGGCATGGTCTGGGCGTACTCTTCCACCAGCCATTGTGGCAGCGTCGCAACACCGCGTTCGGCGGCCACCATCTGTAAAATCATGTCGGTATCTTCCAAGGTTTTATGACGTTTGGGATGGCAATGCGCCGGCAATAAAAACTGCTGAAAAATATCCAGCCGTTCCGGAGAGACCGGATAGGTGTACAGAGTCTGATCGGCTAACTGTACAGGTTGAATAAACGTCTCCCCCGCCAGCGGATGATCTTTGCTGACCACCAGCACCTGCTCATAAGGGAAAACAGGGTCAAAAGTAATGGCATCCCGTAACACCGGATCGGGCGTGACCAGAATATCGATATCATGGTTAAACAAAGCCGCCAGACCGCCAAACTGAAACTGTTGCTTAACATCAACATCGACACCCGGCCAGCGCTTTAAATAAGGCTCCACCACTTTTAACAGCCATTGATAACAGGGGTGACATTCCATGCCGATGCGCACCGTGCCTTTATCACCACTGGCGTACTGACGCAGTACCTGATCAACCCGCTCCAACTGCGGCAGCAAGCGGCTGGCTTCACGTTGCAGATATTCCCCGGCCTGAGTGAGCTGCAGATTGCGGCCTTCTTTGGTCCACAGCGGTGCACCCAGCTGAGCTTCGAGTTTTTTGATGGTATGGCTGAGCGCTGACTGAGTCAGGTGCAGGGCTTTGGCGGCAGCGGTCAGCGAGCCCTGGCGCTCGATCTCACGCAGGATGCGCAGATGCATACGGTCAATCATGCTGGTTTCCCCGTGTTCGGAAGGACAAAACATTCCATGAACAATAGTAATGGTTAAATGAGATTAAACCATTATTCATCATGAGTCACTTTATCTATTCTGCTCCTCAATCACTTCAGCCCAATTATTGATGAGAGAGATACCTCATGGCTTTAATTCACAACCTTGGCTTTCCGCGTATCGGCGCAAAGCGCGAACTGAAATTTGCTCAGGAAGCATTCTGGAAGGGACAATCGTCTGAAACTGAATTGCTGGCCAATGCCAAAGAAATCCGCACCGGCAACTGGAAGGCTCAACAATCGCTGGATTATGTGCCGGTGGGCGATTTTTCGCTGTACGATCAGGTGCTGGATATGAGTGTTACCCTGGGCAACCTGCCGGAACGTGTGCAGGGGCTGACAGGCAGCGAGCTGGATAATTATTTCCGTGTGGCACGCGGCCGCTCCACTAACGACAGCGACTGCCATTGTGTTCATGCCGGTGAAATGACCAAGTGGTTCGATACCAACTACCACTACATAGTGCCGGAAGTAACGGCCACGACATCATTTTCACTGAATGCACAGCGTTTACTGAAGCAACTGGAAGAAGCGCGCCGTGCCGGTGTCAGCAACCCGAAGCCGGTGATTATTGGGCCGGTAACCTACCTGTGGCTGTGCAAAGAAAAAGACGATTCCAGCCGCCTGAATCTGCTGGAACAACTGCTGCCGGTGTACAGTGAACTGCTGGAGCAACTGGCCGACGCCGGTGCCGAATGGGTTCAGATGGATGAACCCGTGCTGGTAACGGAACTGACGAATGAATGGAAGCAGGCGTTTGAAAACGCCTATCACACGTTAAAAGCGGATCGCCCTAAACTGCTGCTGGCCACCTATTTCGGTACCCTGCAGGACAACCTGCAACAGGCCTGCAATCTGCCCGTCGCCGGATTGCATATTGATGCCGTCCGTGGCCGTGAAGAAGCCGCCAAAGTGGTGGACTGGTTGCCCGCTCATAAAATACTTTCGATCGGTGCAATTGATGGCCGCAATATCTGGAAGTCGGACTTAACGGCGATTCTTGACTGGCTGGAGCCGCTGGCGGAAAAACTCGGTGAGCGCCTGTGGATTGCCCCTTCCTGTTCGCTCTTGCATGTACCGGTGGATCTCGACAGTGAAGAACAACTGGATGAAGACATCCGCAGCTGGCTGGCATTCGCCAAACAGAAATTATCTGAATTAACCGTACTGGGTAAAGCCATTAACGAAGGACGTGATGCCGTTGCGCTGCAATTGCAGGCCAATAAACTGGCTATCGACAGCCGCCGTCAGTCCGCCCGTGTTCATAATCCGGCGGTAAAAGAAGCCGTGAACAACATTACGGCTGCGTATGGTCAGCGCCAGAGCGCTTATGCTGAGCGTGCAAAAAAGCAACGTGTGAACCTGCATTTACCGGCTTTTCCCACCACCACCATCGGCTCTTTTCCGCAGACGCAGGATATCCGTAAAACACGTCTGGCATTTAAGAAGCAGGCCATCTCAGCGGATGAATACAGCGCCAGAATGAAGGCGGAAATCGAACACGCCGTACGCGAACAGGAAAAACTGGATATTGACGTACTGGTACACGGTGAAGCTGAACGTAACGACATGGTCGAATATTTCGGCGAACAACTGGAGGGCTATGTTTTCAGTCAGTTCGGCTGGGTGCAGTCATACGGATCGCGCTGTGTTAAACCACCGATTCTGTTCGGTGATATCAGCCGTCCGCACGCCATGACGGTTAACTGGATTCAATACGCTCAGTCGCTCACGGATAAACCGATGAAAGGCATGCTCACCGGTCCGGTGACGATTCTTAACTGGTCTTTCGTGCGCGACGACCAGCCACGCAGCGAAACCTGTAAGCAGCTGGCACTGGCCATCCGCCAGGAGGTTCAGGATCTGGAAGCGGCCGGAGTCAATATTATTCAGATCGACGAAGCCGCCCTGCGTGAAGGTTTACCACTGCGTCAAAGTGAATGGCAGGCTTATCTCGACTGGGCAGTGGAATCCTTCCGTATCAGTGCCAATGGTGTCAGCGATGAAACTCAGATTCACACCCATATGTGTTATTCCGAATTCAATGACATTATTGAATCCATCGCGCAGATGGATGCGGATGTAATTACCATCGAGACGTCACGCTCGGATATGGAGCTGCTGGATGTGTTTGAGGAATTTGAATACCCGAATGAAATCGGCCCGGGGGTTTACGATATTCATTCGCCCAACATTCCGACGGTAGAACAAATGGTCAACCTGATGGAAAAAGCGGCGAAACGGATTCCTGCTGAGCGTTTATGGGTGAACCCGGACTGTGGCCTGAAACCCCGCCAGTGGCAGGAAGTTATTCCGGCATTGCAGACTATGGTAGAAGCCGCCAAAAGGCTGCGTCAGGGCTGATTTTTCGCTGCCCTGCCACCACGGATGCAGTGCTTGTTTATTGCCTGCATCCGTTGTTAGACCCTATGCACCGTTTAGCCCTGTAGGAGGTGCTTCAGCGCCGAGGGCCGCAGGCCTATTGAGAGGAGGAATATTTCTCTGCGGCGTTTACAGATAATCCGTGCAGAACGTCATGCCACGGAATGTCCGGCTGGCGCCGGATTCGCAGCTGAAGCAGCTCCTACACAGATACGCAATGCCCGTGCTGGTTGGATACGCCGGATTCGCGGCTGAAGCAGCTCCTGCAAAAATACGCGATAATCAGGGTGATTATTCGTGTCTTAATGCTTCAATCGGGTTTAGGCGTGCAGCGCGGCGTGCCGGCACAAAACCGAATACAACGCCCACAGCGGCTGAGAACACGAAGGCAGCAACACTGATGGAATAATCAAAGATAAAGGGCATCTGCATCAGCATGGCCATAAAATAAGAAAGCAGAAACGCCAGGATAATACCGACCAGACCGCCCAACGCGGACAGGACAACGGCTTCAACCAGAAACTGCAACAATACTTCATGCTCCAGCGCGCCAATGGCAAGGCGGATACCAATTTCCCGGGTCCGTTCGGTTACTGACACCAGCATAATATTCATAATGCCAATGCCTCCCACCAGCAGGCTGACACCCGCTACTGCGCCCAATAAACCGGTCATGGTTTTGGTGGTGCTGGTCAGGGTTTCGGCAATTTCGGTGGTATTAAAAATATTAAAGTCGTCGGTTTCACTCGGCGATATATTGCGCCGCATACGCATCAGCGAGGTCAGACGGTCTTCAACGTGGTCGGAATCAACATTATCCTGCAGTGAAATATAAATCTGGCCGACATCACGGTTACCGGCGATACGGCGCTGAAAGGTGGGCAACGGCAGAATCACAATATCATCCTGATCACTGCCAAAACTCGTTTGTCCTTTGCCTTTTAATACGCCGATCACGGTGCAGTTAAAACGGTCGACACGCATTTTCTGATTCACTGCATCGGCGCCATCAAACACTTCTCTGACGATGGTTTTCCCGACGATGCACACAGGTGAGCCTATGCTCTCTTCTTCGCTGGTAAAGCGGCGACCGCTGTCCAGCGTCCAGTTGGCTGCAATCAGATAGGCATTGTCGGTGCCGCGCACGCTGGAGCTCCAGCTGTTGTTGCCATTCACTAAGGTAACTGAGCTGCTGCTGACGGGGGAAATGGCTTTGATGCCGGCGATTTCGGCACGGATGGCGTCAATATCATCAAGCTCAAACGCCGGGCCGGACTGTCTAGAACGTCCCGGGCCGAATCCCTGTCCACGGTTGAGCATCATCAGGTTGCTGCCCAGTGCGGAGATGCGTTCCGTCACCTGAGCGGTTGCCCCGTTCCCTAATGCCACCATGGTAATAACCGCTGCAACGCCAATAATAATTCCCAGTGTGGTCAGGAAGGAGCGCATAATATTACGGCGGATCTGTTGCAGAGCCAGTTTAAGGGCATTCATTAACATGGCTCAGCTCCTGTCCTGCCGGGCGTGATCGTGCAGCATTTCACGATCCACTTTTCCGTCGACGAAATGAATAACACGGTGAGAATATTCCGCCATTTCAGGTTCATGGGTCACCATCAGAATCGTCAGGTTCTGTTCACGGTTAAGCGCTGCCATCAGCTCCATAATTTCCTGACTGCGTTCAGTATCCAGGTTACCCGTAGGTTCATCGGCTAACAGTATGGAAGGGGTTGTAACCAATGCCCGGGCAATGGCCACCCGCTGCTGCTGACCACCGGATAATTCCGACGGATGGTGATGCGCCCATTGTCCCAGTCCCACTTTATCCAGCGCTTCCATGGACAGACGATTACGTTCTTTTTTATTCAGCCCGCGATACACCAGTGGCAGCTCGACATTTTCCTGAGCTGAGGTTCTGGCCAGCAGATTAAATCCCTGAAAGACAAAACCGATATGATTGCGGAGCAGCAAGGCGCGCTGATTGCGGTCGAGTTCAGACACAGGAACGCCGCGGAAATAGTATTCACCGGACGTCAGCACATCCAGGCAACCGAGTATGTTCATCACGGTGGATTTCCCGGAGCCGCTGGGGCCCATCAGGGAAACAAATTCGCCGGAGGATACGGAAAAGTCGACGCCTTTCAGGGCAAGAAATTCAGCATCGCCATGACCATAACGCTTGGTCACCTGCTGAAACCGGATCAGGGCATCATGCTCAGTGGCCGACATTATTTCTGTACCTGTACGGCATCAACAATAATTTCGTCGCCTTCCTGCAGATCGCTTTCTGCAATTTCACTGCGCAGCCCGTCTGTCATACCGGTTTTAATGGTTACCGGTTGAGGCTGATTATTGCGTAACACCCAGATGGTAAATTCTTTATTTTCCACTGAACCAGAGAAATCACCCATGCCTTTTTTGCGGTTATCACGCCGCGGGCCGGGGAAAAACAGCATTCCACCACCGGATTTTTTATCGGCGCCCGGCTGTTCTTCTGCCGTAGTCTCGCTGGCCGGGGTGTATCTTAATGCCGCCGAAGAAACCGTCAGTACGTTTTCAGCCGATTTTACTTTGATATCCGTGACCGCAGTCATCCCGGGCAACAGTGCTAAATCTTCGTTGTCGACATCCAGAATGGTTTCATACGACACCACGGTAGAGGTGCTGTCATCGTCGGTGCTGGCGAGCCGTATCTGAGCAATTTCGGCATCAAACTGGCGGCCACCCCAGGCATCCACGGTAACGGTCGCTTTCTGACCCTGTTTTATCTGGGCAATATCCGCTTCATCAATATCCACATGCAATTCCATGCTTTTTAAATCCCGCGCTAACAGAAACAGCGTGGGCGCAGAATAGTTGGAAGCAATGGTCTGGCCTGGCTCAACGTCTTTGCTCAGCACGATGCCATCAATCGGCGAGACCAGTGTCGCTTTCACCAGATCGGTCCGGGCGGTATCCAGATCTGCCTGTGCCATGTCCACATTGGCCTTGGCAACTTCCAGCGACGCTTTGGCTTTGGTGACGGCAATACGGGCACTGTCCATCGTCTGTTGCGATGGGTGTTTACCGCCACTGAGCTTATACACGGTCTGGTAGTGCTGATAATCCAGCTGTGCTTCTTCCAGATCCGCTTCGCTCTGAGTGACGTTGGCTTTGGCAGACTTTAATGAACTGGCGCGTTCAAAGACGGTGGCTTCCAGTGTGGTGGTATCCAGTTTGGCCAGTGCCTGACCTTTCTTGATCTGGTCGTTATAGTCGACGTAAACCTCGTCCATAATACCGGACAGCTCAGAACTGACTTCCACTTCGTCTTTCGGTTCAACGGTACCGGTGGCGGTTACCGTGACGGCCAGACTGGTGCGCGTGACCGTATCGGTTTTATAAATCTGTCCGGCGGCCGGGTCTTCCGGCTGCAACAGAAGCCAGCCACCCACGACGATAATAAGCAGCACGACCGCAATGATTATCCAGCGTAATTTACCGCTCGTTTTTTCCTGAATAAGCCCGAGATCAGCGGCTTTTTTCTGTTCACTGTTATTCACTTACGTCACCCTGATCTGTGGATGGTTGATTATCTGTGCTGTCGCGGCTGTCTTTACCGGTATCCTTCTGTGTTTGCCAGCCACCACCGGCAGCGCGGTAAAGTTCAACCCAGGCGGTTAAAATAGTGCCTTCATTCTGTACTCTGGCATTCCGGGCATCGAGCAGGGCTGACTGGGTATCCAGCAGGTCAGTAAAATCCAGCATTCCGGCATCGTACTGATATCGTGCCAGCTGTTCTGCCAGCGTGGCTGAATCTTCGGCCTGCTGATATGACGCCTTCTGCTGTTGCGCGGTGTACAGTGAGGAGAGAGCATCCTCCACTTCCTGCTGCGCCGTCAGTATGGTGTCGCGGTAAGTATTCAGAGCGGTATCGAGTTCAATTTCCTGAGTTAATTCATTATTTTTTAATACCCCGTTATCAAACAGCGCATAAGACAGACTGGCAGCCACAGAGCGTACCAGGCTGTCGGCATCAAAGACGTCGGCGTAATTGTCGCCGCTGCCAGTCAGACTGCCGCTTAAGCGGAAAGACGGAAATCTGGCTTTACGCGCCTGATTAACAGTTTCGGCCTGTTGGATAACCGCGTATTCCTGCGCTTTCACATCCGGCCGCTGGCGCAGTATCTCCGCCGGCAGGTTGAGCGCCAGATTCACCGGTGGCTGCGGCAGGTTACGCTGTTCGCGCAGTTCGCTGAGCAGTGTTGTCAGTTCACCGTCGGTCAGTGCACGCAGCTGGTTGATGGCTTCTTCCTGTGTCTGGCGGTATTGGGGCAGTTCCGCCTTTGCCCGGTCGAGCTGTGTTTTGGCCTGCATCACTTCAAGTTCGGTACCGATTCCCGACTGGTATTCAAAGCGCGCAAGGTCGTAACTTTCGCTGCGGATATCCACCCCGGCTCTGGCCACGCGCAGATTTTCCTGTGCCAGGCGCAGGTTGGTGTAGGCGTTTGCAGTACGCGCCATCAGGCTGATACGGGCATTGCGCAGAAGCTCATCGGCCTGGGCGATGGCGGCCTTGGCCTGGCGTTTCTCTGATGAAGCCTCGCCCCACAGATCCACTTCCCAGGAAGCCTGCAGACTACCGCTGTAGTTGGTACGGGTGCCGGTGTCCACACTGCCGGCACGGCTGACACCGGTTGAAACGCTCAGCGAAGGCAGGTTATTAACACCGGCAATCTCCGCCTGCAGTTGCGCCCTGCGATAAGTCAGACGTGCACTTTCCATATCCGGGCTGTTGTTCAGTGTCATGGTGATCAGACGCTGCAATAACGGGTCATGCATCTGCTGCCACCAGCGCGCGCCCGCGCTGGCGTCGTTCATTGCTTCCTGACTGACCCCCGCAGGCATTTCAGACTGCCACTGTTCATCGGTGCTGGCCGCCTCATTAAGCGATTCTGCCGGCATGACCACGGAACAGCCACTGACCATCACTGACAACACAAGGGCCAGCGAGAACGCCTGAATGCCAGACTTTTTTAAAAAAGGATCATGCATGTAAACCGGGCTCCCGGGAATTGTTAGGTCAGTATTCGTCACGGAGTAAAGCGCAGCAGCATGCCATAAACCCGCCCGCCTGAGGCGTAAAGATTTGCACGTATGTGTCAGAACCTGGCGGAGATTACTGGCCGGACCGCAGCCTGTTTTTAATGGTCTGCCATTATACGGAGATTACCGGCAGGATTGGGCTGTGATCAGACAACGGTGTGTTTGGGGGTATTTTTAAACAATAATAGTGACAAAGCGGTCAGGATGTATACAAATCACTCAATACTGAGGATTATGTAGTATTGCTTATCCATCAATATGCTACTAAGTTAGTACTATCCACTCTATTTGGCGGGCCTGGGAAGGCCTGTCGTTTTTTTGCACAGGCGTTTTTGCACAGGGATGTGCAGCGATATCATCTCCTTGAGTTTCCACCTGCCGGTCCGGCTTTCAGGATTCATTATCCTGCGGCATCACCCCTTCTGCCTCTGCATTCACTGCTCTCTCAATTCACTCCCTCTGCGTTCTGCCGCCATTCGCCAGACATAAAAAAACCGGGATCAATCCCGGTTTTTTGCAGATGCCGCCATCAGCTGATTTTCGGGTCCAGTTCACCGCGCTGATAACGCTCGAACATAACTTCCAGAGAATCGGCTTTGATTTTGGATGCATTGCCGGCGGTACCAAAGGCTTCGTAACGGGCGATACAGATTTCACTCATCGCCTTCACGGATTCTTTCAGATATTTACGCGGATCAAACTCGGCCGGGTTCTGCGCCATAAAGCGGCGGATAGCGCCGGTGGAGGCCAGACGCAGATCGGTATCGATATTCACTTTGCGCACACCGTACTTGATGCCTTCGACGATCTGTTCAACCGGTACACCGTAGGTTTCCGGAATTTCACCACCGAATTCATTGATGATGGCCAGCCACTCCTGAGGCACAGAAGACGAACCGTGCATCACCAGATGAGTATCCGGAATGCGTTTGTGGATTTCTTTGATACGGTCAATGGCCAGGATGTCATCCGTCGGCGGACGGGTAAATTTGTATGCGCCGTGGGAGGTACCGCAGGCGATAGCCAGTGCGTCGACCTGTGTCTTGCTCACGAAGTCAGCGGCTTCTTCCGGATCGGTCAGCATCTGATCATGGCTCAGAGTACCTTCTGCGCCGATACCGTCTTCTTCACCGGCCTGTCCGGTTTCCAGTGAGCCCAGACAACCCAGCTCACCTTCAACGGATACGCCACAGGCATGGGCCATTTCAACGGTGCGGCTGGTGACATCCACATTGTATTCATAGCTGGTCGGTGTTTTACCGTCTTCACCCAGTGAGCCGTCCATCATTACTGAGCTGAAGCCCAGCTGAATAGAGCGCTGACAAACAGAAGGCGAGGTACCGTGATCCTGGTGCATAACCACCGGAATGTGCGGAAATTCTTCCACGGCCGCCAGAATCAGGTGACGCAGGAATGGCGCACCGGCGTATTTACGGGCACCGGCAGACGCCTGAACAATCACTGGCGAGTCCGTTTTGTCTGCCGCTTCCATAATGGCGCGCATCTGTTCGAGGTTGTTGACGTTGAAAGCCGGAACGCCGTAGCCGAATTCGGCGGCGTGATCCAGCATCTGACGCATGCTGATTAATGCCATGATTAGTACCTTAACCGTTGTAAATATCTGGCCGTATTCTAACGGCTATCAGACGGGATAGAAACCGCCGGGCAGTGGCGGCTTCGGTAATAAAAAACCACGGAAAGACCGGGGTTTTATGGTCTGGCAAGCGCTTACTTCGCGCGTTCTTCCAGAATCGCTACGGCTGGCAGGGTTTTGCCTTCCACAAATTCGAGGAAAGCGCCGCCACCAGTGGAAATGTAAGACACCTGTTCAGCGATATCATACTTATCCACCGCTGCCAGTGTGTCACCGCCACCGGCGATGGAGAAGGCATCGGATTCAGCGATGGCCAGCGACAGCGCCTTAGTGCCGGCGCCGAACTGGTCAAATTCGAATACCCCGACCGGACCGTTCCAGATGATGGTTTGCGCTTCTTTCAGCTGCGCTGCCAGGGCGGCGGCAGAATCCGGGCCGATATCGAAAATCATATCGTCTGCGTCGACATCATCAGCGCTTTTCAGCGTCGCTTCTGCGCTTTCTGAGAATTCTTTGCCGCAGACAACGTCAGTCGGAACCGGAATGGAGACTTTTTCCATCAGCTTCTTAGCCGCCGGAATCAGGTCTTCTTCGTACAGTGATTTGCCCACCGGTTTGCCGGCCGCGGCAAGGAAGGTATTGGCAATACCGCCACCAACAATAATCTGATCACAGATATCGGACAGGCTTTCCAGTACTTCCAGCTTAGTGGACACTTTGGAACCACCGACAATCGCCACCAGCGGACGGGCCGGTTTATCCAGCGCCTTGCCCAGTGCGTCCAGTTCCGCGGCTAACAGCGGACCGGCGCAGGCAAGCGGAGCAAACTTCGCCACACCGTGTGTGGACGCCTGAGCACGGTGCGCCGTACCGAAAGCGTCCATCACAAAGATATCGCACAATTCAGCGTAGGCTTTGGACAGCTCGTCTTCGTCTTTCTTTTCGCCTTTGTTAAAGCGTACGTTTTCCAGCAGCGCCAGTTCGCCATCGGCCAGATCAACGCCGGCGCGGAAGTCTTTCACCAGGTTAACATCACGCCCCAGCAGACCAGCCAGATGATCAGCCACTGTCTGCATGGAAAATTCGTCGGCGTATTCGCCTTCACTCGGACGGCCCAGATGCGACATCACGATCACTTTTGCACCGGCCTGCAGTGCGTGCTGAATGGTTGGCAGTGAGGCGCGGATGCGCACATCAGACGTTACTTTGCCTTCTTTTACCGGCACATTGAGATCTTCGCGGATCAGAACCCGTTTACCTTTCAGGTCCAGGTCGGTCATTTTCAAAACAGACATGAGGCTTCCTTTGTGTCTTGCCCGGGTGCAGGCAGATCAGGTTTTAAAATTATGCTGCCGCGGCGGCTGTGAAACTCAGACCACCCGGCAGGGTAAAAGGTGGCCGCGATTATAGCAGTATGACCATTGGGTTTCACCGCAGCCGCAACACTATGTCAGGCCCTGGTACTTATTCTGTTGTCGCCGGCGCCGCCAGCCGTTAGCCTGCAGCATCCCTTTAGCTGAGAATATCTTATGCTGCGTTGGCTATGGCAGTTTATCCGCCCTTATAAAATCCGTTTAACCGTCGCCGCACTGGCGCTGATCATCACCGCCGGGCTGACCCTGAGTCTGGGCCAGGGCGTGCGCCTGATGGTGGATCAGGGCTTTTCTGCCGGTTCCGTCGAAGGCCTCGGGCAGGCGCTGAGTTTCTTTGCCGTGCTGGTTGTGGCGGTGTCAGTGGGCGCTTACCTGCGTTTTTATATGGTGTCCTGGCTGGGCGAGCGGGTGGTCGCGGATATCCGTCAGCAACTCTACCGTCATCTGATCAGCCTGCCGCCGTCGTTTTTTGAAGACAACCTGGCCGGCGAGATTCAGAGCCGTATCACCACGGATACCACCCTGCTGCAGACCGTCATCGGCTCCTCCTTCTCGTTTGCGCTGCGCAATTCGCTGACCTTCACCGGCGGCATTGTGCTGATGTTTATTACCAATCTGAAACTCAGCCTGATTGTCCTGATCGCCGTACCTCTGATTGTATTCCCGATGATCTTCTTTGGCCGCAAGGTGAAGAAGCTGTCGCGCGCCAGTCAGGATAAAGTCGCCAGCGTCGGCGCCTGGGCCAGTGAAAGTCTGCAGCATATCAAGGTGGTGCAGGCCTTCACCCGCGAAGACATTGTTAACCGGCAGTTTGCCAACGCCGCCGAAGGTGCCTTCGGAGTTGCTCTGCTGCGCATTCGTCAGCGTGCTTTTATGATCGCGCTGGTGATGATTCTGGTGATGGGCTCCGTCGCCGGTATGTTGTACATCGGTGGCCGTGATGTGATTGCCGGGGATTTATCCGGCGGTGATCTGGCTGCCTTTGTGTTTTACGCCATTATGGTGGCCGGATCGCTGGCAGCCGTGACCGAAGTCTATGGCGAGGTGCAGCGTGCCGCCGGTGCGGCAGAGCGCATCCGTGAATTAATGGCGGCTGAAACGGATATTGTATCGGCCGGGGATAGCCCTGACGGCGATGAAGAAGTGACCGCTGCGCAGGAACCGCAGATTGAATTCCGTAATGTCAGTTATCACTACCCTTCACGCCCTGACCGGCAAGCGCTGAGCCAGCTGAACCTGAGTGTGCGCAGTGGCGAACGCATTGCCCTGGTAGGCCCCTCCGGGGCGGGAAAATCCACCCTGTTCGATTTATTGCTGCGCTTCCGTGACCCTCAGCAGGGACAGATTCTGCTGAACGGCCGGCCGCTGACCGGGTGGAATCTGCAGGCTCTGCGCGGCTGCTTCGCGCTGGTCCCCCAGCAGCCGGTGCTGTTCAGCGCCAATGTGCTGGATAACCTCAGATACGGACGCCCGGATGCCAGCGAAGAAGCGATTATCGCCGCCGCCAAAGCCGCTAACGCGGATGACTTTATCCGTCAGTTGCCGGATCAGTATGAGTCGTATCTGGGCGAACAGGGAGTGAAACTGTCCGGCGGCCAGAAACAGCGTCTGGCCATTGCCCGGGCCATCCTGCGCGAACCGAAAATTCTGTTACTGGACGAAGCCACCAGTGCCCTGGATGCCCAGAGCGAGCACCTGGTACAACAGGCCCTTGATGACTTAATGCAGGAGCGCACCACCTTTGTGATTGCACACTGTCTGGCCACCATTAAAAATGTTGACCGTATTGTGGTCATGGATCAGGGCTGCATTGTGGCGGTGGGTACCCATGAGCAGCTGCTGCATTCTTCGCCGCTGTATCAGCGCCTGGCAGAGCTGCAGTTCAGCGGCCGTGGAAATCTTTCATGAGCCAGCGCAAGAAGATGCCGGAAATCCCAAAAAAATGAGACATCCGGCGCCTTGCTGAACATTCTTTTAGTATAAACTTTGCGCCGCCTGCTGCTTCTGCTGAGCAACAGGCTGGAATTTAAAACCAACGGACTGACTCCCACCGAGAACAGGATTTTTACATGCGAAATTTTTTCCTCACGCTGTTGTTGCCGCTGGCGGCAGGCGTTTCTGCGCTGACCCACGCCGGCGAAATTACCGTTTTAAGTGCTGTGGTTAAAGATAAAACCATCGCCGATGCCCAGGTAACCTGGCAGCGTAACGGGGAAAGTTCCCTGCAGGGGGTGACCTCTGGCAGCGGAACCTTGTCCGTGCCGGATGGTATGACCGATGATGGTAATACCAATATGATTATTACCAAACCCGGGTATTCCACGCTGGTTGTTAAATGCCCGTGCGATGGTTTCACCTATGCTCTGTCGCCAGTGATGACGAACCTGGACGGTCTGCGGGTGGTTCTCACCTGGGGCAAAACCCCCAAAGATCTCGACTCCCATCTGAGCTACCCGGGCAACCATATATTCTTTGAGGATAAAGTGGCCGCTGATGCCAACCTGGATGTGGATGACACCACCAGCTACGGTCCGGAAACCATCACCATTGAACGTAAACATCAGGGTGAACGTTATGTGTACGCGGTGCACGACTACACCAATGGTGTGAATAATAAAAAGAACTCGGATGCCATGAGCTTCAGCCATGCCCGGGTTCAGGTATACGTTGGCCAGACGCTGATCCGTACCTATAACGTTAAACCGGAAACCACCGCCACCAGCTGGATTGTATTCGGCATTGATGAACAGGGTGCCTTCCACGATATTAACCAGTATCTGAGCCTCAGCCGTCAGGGCATGGCGAAACACCTGAACAGCCTGATCAGTGCCTCCTCGTTTGAAGATCACTCACTGATTACCGCCGAAATTAAACAGGAAGCCAAACGCATCAATACCCGTGGTGAATCCCTGTACCACGAAAAACGTCTGGAAGACGCTATGTACCGCTTCCAGGAAGCCATTAACCTCTACCCGTCATACGGTCAGGCATACAGTAACCTGGGGCTGACTTACCAGAAACTGGACCGTACGGCCGAAGCGCTGTGGGCAAACCGTAAAGCCATTGAACTGGCCAGCGGCAACAGTAAAAACCGTGTACAGGCCAGCAGCTACTATAATATTGCGCGTATTTATGAAGCCAAAGGCCAGTGGCAGGATGCACTGGATAACTTCCGCAAAGCCAAATCGCTGCGTGAACACAGTGCCTACGATAAAGGCATTCAGCGTATGCAGGAAAAACTCGCTCAGTAATCACTGACGCCGTTGTTTTTCATGACTGCTGAAGTCACTTGTATGCCTCCTCACGGAGGCATATTTATTTTCGGGCGCTTAAAAGGATTCGTTATGATGCTCTCTTTATCACAGCAGATTTTTTCGTCAAAAAAATTATTCCGTCTGCCGCTGTTAGTGCTGACCGGCTGGATGGCGACCTGGCCTGCGCTGGCCGCCGGGCCGGAAAAAATCGCCACACTGGAGCGCCAGCTCTGGCCCCGGGCGATTAACACTCAGGCAGCGTTTGACCAGGCATCGGGCGCGGAAATTCTGTCGTTTGTGCGGGTAATGGCAACCACAGAATTAAACACACAAGCCGATATTCAGTCTTTTACCGGCATTGATAAAGTTAATACGCAGTCCGTGCAGCGATGGTTAAACACCACCCGCCGGCGTCTGCAACAGAATTACGCCAGCGCCTGTGGCCAGTGTGCAGCCAGCGCAGACTGGCAGCAGTTGGTAGCTGAGTCGTCAAGTTCACTGATACCACCAACAACCACAACACCAAAACCACAAACGCCGGCGCTGGATGACTGGGCCAGCGCCAGCGCACAGTTTTACCGCCGTTATCTGTATGAGCAGGTCAGACTGGCGGCCCTGTTTCCGCGTATCACCAGTGAGATTGATGTGTTATCTGAAGCACAGGAAATTACCGGTTTTGAATTCGCCGACGGCCATTTTCTGCTGTCCTATGACGATGGCCCGGCGGCGTCTCATAACGGCAGTAACCGCACGCAGGCGTTAACCGCGGCGCTGCGCGGCGAGCATATTCATGCGCAGTTTTTTGTTCTTGGCGAACGTCTGCAACAGCTGCAGCCAGAGGCCGCCGTGTATAAAGATCAGTGTCTGGGATCACACGGCTATGTGCATAAAAGTCATCAGAAAATGAGCGGCTGGGCAGACTCCGTCAAAGATACACGCCAGTTGCTGACGGCTTACCCGCAACAGTCGCCGTGGCTGCGGCCGCCGTATGGACAACGTCATCAGGCATTGCTGGATGAACTGCAACAACACCAGCAAAAGGTCATGCTGTGGAATATCGACAGTCAGGACTGGAACCGCGCCTTAACCGATCAACAGGTGCAGGACCGGGTCATCACACTGATGCTGTTATGGCGGCGGGGTATTATTCTCTACCACGATATTCATGGCCGGGCGTTGCACAATCTGCCGGCCCTGAATGCCATGGTATCAAGCACAGGTCAGTCGTGGCTGGATTGCCGTACGCTCTGACGATGACCACGACTGACAGCTGATATCCTTAGCGGAGTTCAGCTGTCAGCCGTACCCGGGCGCTGACGCGACATCATGGTACAGGCCGTATCCAGCATACGGTTGGCAAAGCCCCATTCGTTATCGAACCACACCAGCATCTTCAGCAGCTTGCCTCCGCTGACCCGGGTCTGGGTTGCGTCGACAATCCCCGAGCGCGGATCGTGATTAAAGTCGATGGAGGCATGGGCTTCCCGGGTCATACCCAGAATGCCCGCCAGCGAACCGGCGGTGGCGGCCTGAAGCATATCGTTGATGTCCCCCGCTCTGGCCTCACTGCGCAGTTGCAGACTGATATCCAGTGCAGACACATTAATAGTGGGCACACGCACATGCAGGCTTTCGATTTTGCCTGCCAGTTGCGGCATTAACCGGGCAATCCCCAGTGGCAGACTGGTATCCACCGGAATGATGCTCTGGACCGCTGAGCGGGTGCGGCGCAGATCCGAATGATAAGCGTCGATCACCGGCTGATCATTCATGGCCGAGTGAATGGTAGTCGTCACCCCTGCGTCGATGCCGTATTCATTATCCAGTAATGTCAGCAGCGGCAGCAGACAGTTGGTCGAGCAGGAGCCGTTGGAAACAATGCGCTGATCTGCAGTCAGAGTGTGATGATTGAGCCCGAAAATAATGGTGTTATCCACGGCGCTGTCCGCCGGGTTGGAAATCAGCACTTTACCGGCACCGCCATTCAGATGTGATTCACACTCGCTGCGGGTTTTGATCTGGCCGCTGCATTCCAGCACCAGATCCACATTCAGTGATGCCCAGTCGTGGCGGGCAGTATCCGCTTCATGGCGGACGCAGATACGGTCGCCGTTAACCAGCAGATGGCGTTCGTCAGCGACTTCCACTTTACCCGGAAAGCGCCCGTGTGTGCTGTCGTAGCGCAGCATATAACTGATGGTTTCAATATCCGCCAGCTCATTGATGGCCACCACCTGCAGCTGATCACGATAGCCATTCTCGTACAATGCACGCACGATACAGCGGCCGATACGGCCAAAGCCATTAATGGCAATACGAACAGGTTGAGCGGACTCTGACATAAAACTTCTGACCACCGTTTTCAGGCAACATAAGCAACGTATTGTCCCGCAATCAGACCCCGGATGCCACTGACGAAGACAGCGCGATCCTATACACTCTGTTGCATGGTTTTATCAGGCTTATGGCCACATCCGGATCAGGAATATCATTATGAATGAACAACAACAGACCAATATCGACGCAGCGGTTTTCCGCCGCTTACTGCAACACCTGGATGAACACAAAGAAGTGCAGAACATCGAGCTGATGATTCTTGCCGACTTCTGCCGTAACTGCCTCGCCAAGTGGATGGTAACGGCAGCCGAACAGGAAGGTGTGACGCTGGATTACGAGCAGGCACGGGAAAAAGTCTATGGCATGCCCTACGCCGAATGGAAAGAAAAATTCCAGAAAGAAGCCACGCCCGAACAGCTGGAAGCTTTTAACGCGCGTCAGAAATAAGAACCTGTGGCGCGCCACAGGGTCATAACTGACATCTGACACTATAACCCCGGAGAAACAGGATGATCCGACCACTGTTAACTACCCTGCTCGCCCTGACCCTGCCACTGCTGGCATGCCAGGCCACCGCCGGTGATGAATACATTGATGTAACCGGCCAGGGCGAAGCCGAAGCCTGGCCCGATTATCTGGAGCTGAACATGACGGTCAGCGCCACCGATAAAAACGCCGAAACCGCCAAAAGCCTGGTGGATCAGAGCATGAATCAGGCGCTGGCATTGGCTGCCACGTTCAATATTGACGAGTCCGACATACTGGCTGACCGCATCAGCCGTCAGCCGCAATGGGAATGGCACAAAGACGGACGCCAGTACATGGGCGAGCAGGTGCGCCGCAATCTGGTACTGACACTGCGCAATACAGACGACTACACCGAGCTGAGCCAACGCCTGTTTGCCATTAAAAATCTGACCATTAACAACACCAGTACCGGGTTTGATGACCCGCAAGCGCTGCAGCAGAAGGCCACCAAAGCCGCCCTGCTGAATGCCAGAGACAAAGCCAGCTTTATGGCCGCGACCCTGGATAACCGGCTGGATGGCGTGCTCTATATCATCGAACAGGGAGCAGCCCAGCCGCGCATTCTGCGTATGAGTGCCATGGCAGAAGCCAAAACCGCCGAACCTGCACCTATGTTACTGCAGAAGCAGACCGTCTCTGCGTCGGTACAGGTGCGCTTTAAACTGGATGAAGAATAAAACCGCTATGAACGACCCGATCAAGCCGCAACAGCCCACCATAACGCCCGGCATCTACCGTCATTACAAAGGTAATGACTACCAGGTGCTGGGGCTGGTGCGTCACAGTGAAACCGAAGAATATCTGGTGCTGTATAAAACCCTGTACGGTGATTACTCCAGCTGGGTCCGCCCTTATTCCATGTTTGTTGACGAGGTGGAAGTGGATGGCCATAAACAGCCCAGATTCCGTCTGCAGGAAGCGACCGAAGAAGTGCAGCCACTGCTGAAGGTTGCACCGGAGGACCCGCTGTGACGCCGGCCATTAACGCTGCCAAAAAAGCAAAGATCGCCTACGACGTGCTGGAGTATGAGCATAACCCTGAGGCCGCCTCTTATGGCGGGGAAGCGGCACAGGCACTGGGGCTGAACCCGGATCAGGTGTTCAAAACCCTGCTGGTCAGCCTCAGCGGCCACAAAAGTACGCTGGCCGTGGCTGTCCTGCCCGTCTCCCATCAGCTCTCCCTGAAAGCCATCGCTAAGGCCGTTGGCGCCAAAAAGGCCGAAATGGCCGATCCACACCTGGCGGAGAAGACCACAGGCTACGTGGTCGGCGGCATCAGCCCGCTGGGCCAGAAGAAAGCCTTACCGACGGTCATTGATGCCAGCGCCACCGGGCTGGATAAAATCCATGTCAGCGCCGGACGCCGTGGTCTTGAGATTGCTCTGGCTCCGCAGGACCTGGCCACCCTGACACGGGCGGACTTTTATCCCCTGATGGCGTGACGCAAAGCCCGTCACAGCCTGAAGAAACAGTGTGATTCACTTATAGACGCGCAGGCAATGCCTGTGCAGAATGCTCGGAAAATTTTGTCAGACAACCTTTCTGCCATATGAAACCTTTATTACTCCTGGCCGTCTTGTTATTTCTGAGCGGCTGCAGTCCTGTGCCATACCAGCCGGTCAGCGGTGTTCTGGGTGATGCCCGCAATGGCTATATGGATGAACAGATATCCCCCGGGAATTTTGTGATAGAAGTACGCCAGCTGGGAAGGCTGGCGTTTGTTCTCAACTACGACGAAACCATCAGTGCCTTCAAACAGCACTGGCATCGCCGCGCGAAAGAACTCTGCCCGGCCGGTTATCTGGGCGAACCCGAGGTACTGCTGCCGGCAGAAGCCCGTCTGGATGCTTTCCGCTGCACCACGCAGGAATGTCAGAACTACCCCATCGTGTCCGGCATTGCCCACTGCCATCAACGTTATACCCTCTGACTGACGGACCGGGAGCGGCGCGCCAGCTTTTTCGCACTGCGCCGGCTGCATAAGCGAAACCTCTGTCTATACTGGTTTAAGACCGCCGTCCGGTTTCCGGCAGGCTGGTCTTAAGCCCGTGCAGAGGAGCCGGAATGCCTCAGTTTGTCCCCCTGTTTTTCATCTCGGTGGCCGCCTACTTTGTTGCGGCGATGGGTGGTCTGCAACTGGCCATTCCACCGGGTTTTGCCTCCGCAGTCTGGCCGGCCGCCGGGGTCGCGCTGGCCCTGCTGCACCTGACGGACGGGCGCCACTCAGTCCTGCTGGGGATTCTCACCGGCTCCTGTCTGGCCAACCTGACCGTATCCACCGCCTGGTTTACTGAATTTTCGCTGCACAGCACCTGGCCTCCTCTGATAATCGGCGCCGGGGCCAGCGTACAGGCATTCGCCGGTTATCAGCTGTTCCGCCATTCTGAAAGCAACAATAAAGACGAGGACATACCCAACTCGCCGAGAGCCATTGCTTACTTTGCGCTGGTCGTTGCTTTGTTAACACCACTGATCAACAGCTCAGCAGGCACTCTGACCCTGTATGCCGCCGGCTTTATTGCTGGCAATGCCGTGCCCTTCAGCTGGATAACCTGGTGGGTTGGGGATGCCATCGGTATTTTTCTGTTCGCCCCGCTGGTGGTGATTCTGTTTCAGCAGGGCATTGATATACGGCGCCGGCTGCAGGTTGCCATTCCCACCATCATTCTGTTTACCCTGGTCACCGGCGCATTTGTGGCCTCCAGCAATTATTACCGCGAGAAGAAACAGAGTGAATTTGATAAGTCAGCTGAGCGGACCGGCCAGAAAATCAGTGAAACCTTTCGCCTGGCGGAAAAAAAACTGGTCTCTTACGGCGCACTGTTTAATGCCTCAACCGAGGTTAACCGTTCGGAGTTTGAACGCTTTTCTCATGTTATATCCGGCTCTGACGCCACCCTTTATGGCATTGGCTGGACCCCGGTCATCAAACATGAAGATCGTGCTGCGTTTGAAAAAAGCATGCAACAGGAATACCCGGGGTTCCGTCTTACGGAATTAACCAACAACGGAACCCTGATTCCGGCAACACAAAAAAAAGAATACTTTCCGGTTGTTTATATCTACCCATACGAGCGCAACAAACGCGCACTCGGTCTTAACCTGGCTGCCAACACCTCACGCCGTGATGCATTACTGCAGGCAAGAATACTGAATAAGCCGGTGGCGACATCGCCCATTATTCTGGCCCAGGAAAAAGACAACCAGAAAGCGACCATTCTGTATATGCCGGTGTTTAAGTTCTACGATAATGATCAGGAGTTTCTTGGCTATGCCAGTGGCGTTATCCGTATTGGCGATATGCTGACTGAGATTCTTAAAGAATTCCGCTGGACCGGCGTCTCTATAAGGATTTATGACCGCAGTGAATATGGCGACCGCGAATTGCTGTTTGATTCGGCTGATCCGGTCAATCCTCAATATCAGACTTATACGTATTTCTCCGAATTTGGTTCACGCAAATACGATATTGAGCTTTACGCCAATCACTTTGAACAGGATAAAGGCAAAGACTGGAGCAGCTGGATTATTATTACCTCCGGGTTCCTGCTGACGGCGTTATTTCAGGTCTTTATTTTGCTGATCACCGGCACGGTGGAGCACGTCAGCCGTCAGGTAACGCTGAAAACCCGTGAATTACGCACCGCCATGGATAAGGCCAACGCCGCCAATGAAGCTAAATCCCGTTTTCTGGCAAATATGAGCCATGAACTGCGTACCCCGATGAATGCCATCATTGGTTTTATTAACCTGTGCCTTAAGACCGACCTTGATCAGAAACAACGGGATTATCTCAATAAATCCCATATGGCTTCGACAACACTGCTGGCACTGATTAACGAATCGCTGGATTACGCCAAAATTGAAGCCGGCCAGCTGGAAATTAACCGTGAAGAATTTCCATTGTCGCGACTGCTGCGCAAAATGCATGCTCTGTTTGATCTTCAGGCTCACGAAAAGGATCTCGCCTTTAACATCAATACGGATCACGACGTTCCGGCGACAATATTGGCCGATGAACTCAGGCTGGAGCAGATATTTCTTAACCTGTTGAGTAACGCATTCAAGTTCACAGAACAGGGCAGTGTCAGCCTGCATCTGCGTTATCTGGCCAGCCGGCAACAGCTGGAAATCTCAGTGACCGATACAGGTATTGGTATTGAAGCCAGCCAGATTCCGCATCTGTTTGATGCCTTCCGTCAGGCTGACAGTTCGACCAGCCGCCGTTTCGGCGGCACCGGTCTGGGGCTGAGCATCAGCCGCGAGCTGGCAGTGCTGATGCACGGTGATATCGACATCACCAGCGAACCGGGCAAAGGCAGCTGCTTTACGGCGCTGGTTCAGGCAGAACCAGTGGGCGAAGACACGATTAACTGGCACGATGAAGAAGAACACACCACGCCGGATGCGGACCCCCACCCCAATGCCAGTGTTTATCCGCTGAAGGGCATTACCTGTCTGTTGGCGGAAGATGTGTTACTCAATCAGATACTGGCCCAGGAGTTACTGAGCCAGATGGGGGCTGAAGTCGTGATTGCCAACAACGGTCTGGAAGCGCTGGATAAAGTTAAAGACGGCCTGAAACCCGATGTTATCCTGATGGATCTGCAGATGCCGGTCATGGATGGCTTTGAAGCCACCCATCAGATTCATGCACTGCCCGGCTGCACACAGATTCCGGTGCTGGCCATGACAGCTAATGCGATGGACTCAGATGTTAAGGCGTGCCGGGCGGCCGGGATGGAATATCATATATCCAAGCCGGTAGACGCGATGGATATCCTGATTAAAATTCAGGCGGCTTTAGGACAGCAAAGATAGCGTGACTGCAAGGCCGGCGTGAAAGGAAAGCCATGATGAAAGAAATGCGGCCAATCAGAAACCGAAAAAGCTGCCGCCCTTATCAAAACCGTGGACTCGGTGGACACGGATATCGCCCGCCATGGTGATCCGGCAATGGGCCCAGCCACTGTCTTCTTTGGTATCCAGACTCAGAAACACTTCATAGTAGCGGGATTCGCGGCGCGTGGATAACGCATCCAGACTGATCACCGGATCGCCTTCCACATGGTCATGGGTATAGTTCCGGCAGTGATTAATGGCCTGCCCCAGATTACGGACACCGCCCTTTGCCTGTGAGGGATAGCCGTCATCTGTCGCGCAGCCTGTGATGGCCAGTACAGCGGTTACTACCAGAACACCTGCTCCTTTCACTGCAATCCCTCCTCTGCTATGTGTACCCAGGTACAGAAAGCAGTGTATATCATCCGTTCTGTAACCAAGGTAACAGGCTGTAAAAGTCAGAGTGTTATTTTGTGTATTTCATGCAGATTATGACGGGGTTCCGGAACAGCCCCCGCCACAGGGATGATATTGATCAGTTATTACTGAACTGACTGAACGCACCGGTATTCTTGTGGAAGCCCGGGGCAGAATAGTTGACGATCAGCCCGGACATATCCACCTCACACGAGGCGTAACCGTGTTTATGCTGATTATCGAGGTTGAGAAAGACCTTGTAATAGCCGCCCTGCTCACGGGTAGACAGCTGATCGACACTGATCACGACATCACTGATCAGTACCTTTTTGCTGTACTCACGACAATGCTGGATGGCTTCCCCCAGATCTCTGACATCGCCCTGCAACCCCTGATCACAACCACTGATTACCATGACCAGCGCTGCGGCAAGTGCCTGTAATGTGCGCATAAACACGTCCTCAGCTGATAAAGCGTATTCTTATTTTAGTTGCTGGCGGCGGAAATGCCTGCTCAGGCAGGCCCGGCAAGCTTATGCGGCGCCAGCAACTGTTCCAGTTCGGCGCGGCTGAGGTCTGTATTCTCCTCCGCGACATCGATCACCGGCCGTTTCTCTTTATACGCCTGCTTGGCTATATCGGCCGCTTTCAGGTAACCGATAACCGGATTAAGCGCTGTGACCAGAATCGGGTTACGCCCCAGTGCTGCGTTCAGCTGCTCTTCATTCACGGTAAAGGTAGCAATGGCTTTATCGGCCAGCAGACGCGCAACGTTCGCCAGCAACTGCAGACTTTCACACAGGTTACTGGCCACCAGCGGCAGCATCACATTCAGTTCAAAATTACCGGATTGCCCGGCCACGGTAATGGTCGCATCATTACCGATGACCTGTGCGGCGACCATCGCGGCAGATTCCGGAATCACCGGGTTCACCTTCCCCGGCATAATGGACGAGCCCGGTTGCAGGGCCTCCAGCTCAATTTCCCCCAGCCCGGCCAGCGGACCGGAATTCATCCAGCGCAGATCATTGGCAATTTTCATCACCGAGACCGCGGTGGCTTTTAACTGTCCGGAAAGCGAGACAGCAACATCCTGGCTACTCATGTGCGCAAAATAATTTTCCGCCCGGGTCAGTGTCAGACCACTGATACCCGACAGCTCGCGCAGGAAGACAGGGACAAACTCAGGATGTGCGTTGACGCCGGTGCCCACGGCCGTACCGCCCTGTGCCAGTGAGTGCAGTGTTGGCTGAAGCCCGCTCAGTGCGCGGATATTCTGTGTAATCTGTGTTTGCCAGCCGCTGAGCGCCTGATCAAAACGCAGCGGCATGGCATCCATCAGGTGAGTGCGGCCGGTTTTTACCACGTCTTTCAGGCTTTCACCTTTCTGCCCGATCACCTGCTGCAGATGGTCCAGAGCCGGCAACAGCGATGTTTCCAGCAACAACGCGGCACTCAGATGAATGGCGGAGGGAATGGTATCGTTACTGCTCTGCCCGGCGTTTACATGATCATTCGGGCTCACGGGCTGACCGCAGCGTTCACTGGCCAGATGCGCCAGCACTTCGTTGGCGTTCATATTGGAGCTGGTACCGGAACCGGTCTGAAACACATCCACCGGAAAGTGCTGCATTAACTGATCATCATTGAGCAACTGCTGTGCACTCTGCTCAATGGCCACACCGATGGCCGAAGGAATCACCTCCAGTTCCCGGTTGGCCTTTGCGGCGGCTGCTTTAATCATAATCAACGCGCGGATAAAGGCTTGCGGCAGACTCTGCCCGCTGACCGGGAAGTTATTGATGGCACGCTGAGTCTGAGCACCATACAGGGCAGCAGCCGGTACCTGAAGCTCCCCCATACTGTCACGTTCGGTACGGTATTGCGGGTTCAGTTCTGTCATAGCCGGCTCCTGAATGCTGATATTGTCTGTTAAAAATGACAACACAATAAAGAAATCATTCCGCAGCCACTAATGCGGATTTTTTATCAATCTGATAGCCCGCTGAGAAAATCGTGATAAATAGCCGCACTGTCAGCCGTCTCTTCCAGCATCGGCATATGGCCAGTCCCCTCAAAGATATGCACTTTAAGCTGAGGTATATGTTGCTGCCATACCTGTGCCCCACTGACGTGCAGCAGCTGGTCTTCGCTTCCCCACCAGAGCATCGCCGGGGCCTGCAATTCATCAAACTGATCATCAAGAAAATCGACGCCGTAAAACTGATCAAAAATGGCTTCCAGTTGCGGACGGCGCTCAATGTAATTTTCGGCAATGGCATTCAGCACGATATCCGGTAAATAAGGCGGATTTTCCATCGTCATCGGATAAAAAGTATCAAACCCTTCGCGCTGACGGATAAAGAAAGGGTTATGTCCGGCATTCAGCATTTTTTCCATACGGCTCTGCTGCGGATACTCCCGGATACCGGCCGGGTCGACCATGGTCGCCGACAGGGTTTTCTGCGGGTAGCGGATGGCAAAAGTAGCGGTTAAAAAGCCCCCCATGGAGTTACCGATGATATGTGCAGCAGGCACATTCAGCGCATCCATTAAACGACTGATACGTGCTGCCTGAGCTGGCATGGTGTAATCCCAGCCAGAGGCAAAGCCGGTATCCCCATGGCCCGCCATATCCGGGATAATCACTTCATAATCGTCGGTGAAATGCTTGGCAAAACGTGGCCATACATCTTTATCCGCACTGTAACCATGCAGCATAATAATAGCAGGCTTGCCCGGGTTCTTATGGTGGTAAATCACCAGTGCGTCCGGGCCCGGGGCACTGCCTTCTTCTGCTTTGATAACAACCGTCTTCTGCTCCAGCCCGTATAACGAAGCCTCCAGATCAGTGGCATGGTTATACAGCCAGTGGCCCACAGCAGAATAGCTGCCCTGCAGCAGACCAAACAACAGTGCCAGTATCAGTGGCACGACTAACAGAGTCACCTTTTTCATACGCTCACCTTTTTTATTTATTGTTTTTTCTCAGTTGCGATCGTCAGTTTCGTTTGTCAGTTTCGACTGCCAGGGTCAGACAAAATCATGGTCTTTTTCGCGGAAGTTTTTCGTCCAGCGGCGGAAGGTAAAACTGAAGCCCGGAAACATAGCAATGACTTTGCCGCTTTTGCTTTTATACCAGCTGTTACAGCCACCGGTCTGCCAGACCGTTTTCGCCATTTCATCATGAATATGGCCAGTGTAACTGGCCTCCGCCTGAGGTTTTACTTCAATACGCTGCTTGCCACGCTGACGGACTTCTTTAATGGCGCGCATAATGTAATTCATCTGCGCTTCGATAATAAAGATCGCGGAAGTATGGCCTATGCCGGTATTCGGCCCGGTAACAATAAATAAATTCGGGAAGCCAGGTGCCGAAGTACCCAGATAAGCGCGCGGGTAATCGGCCCACACATCCGCCAGTGTTTTACCCTGCTGGCCAATCACCGGATAAGAAATCACACCGTCTGTCGCATCGTAGCCGGTGGAATAAATAATCAGATCCAGATCCAGCTGTTCACCGGATTCTGTTTTAATACCCTGTTCATTGATCTCGCTGATACCATCCGTTTTATCATGCAGGGTAACGTTATCGCGGCAAAAGGCCGGGTACAGGGTATCGGACAGAATGACCCGTTTGCAGCCGATGGTAAAATCCGGTGTCACTTTCTTTTGCAGCTGTGGATCTTTGATCTGATTTTTAATGTGTCTGCGGGCTTTTCTGCCAGCCAGTAGCTCGAGCATAAAATCAGAGTATTTAAACCCGATGACCCGGGTTTCCAGCCCCCAGTAAATGGCTTCACGTAACATGCGATAGATAAACTTATTGCTCAGCAATTTACGCTGCCAGTTTTTAAATACGTAATCCGGGCGAGGCATCACCCAGTGAGGCGTGCGCTGAAACACATGCAGATGGTCAACATCCGGCGCTATCGCCGGAATCACCTGAGCAGCACTGGCACCACTGCCGATAATGGCCACGCGCTTGCCTTTATAGTCGTAACTCTGGTCCCAGTTATTGGTGTGGAAAGATTTACCTTTAAACGTATCGCGGCCTTTAAAATCCGGTATCACCGGCGTACTCAGCGGGCCGGAGGCATTAACAATAAACTGCGCTGTTAAAATCTCACCGTCGTTAATTTCAACCAGCCACTGGTTTTCATCATCGCGCCACTGAATTTTACTGACGTTGGCACTGGTGCGGGTTTTGTCACGCAGGCCGTGCTTATCAATCACATAGTTGGTGTATTCCCGCAATTCATTCTGTTCAGCGAACATCTGTGACCAGTTGTAAGGCTCGGATTCAATCGAATATAAGGGTGACTGCACATCCACCGCTGCGCCCGGATACGTATTCTGAGCCCAGGTGCCGCCCATAAACTCGCGGCGCTCCAGAATCAGGTAATCGTCGATTCCCTGTTTGTGCAGATTAATAGCTGCGCACTGGCCACCAAAGCCACTGCCGATGATGATGACGGTATAAGAAGACATTCCGGCTCCCTTCACGACCGGTCAGAGCGGCGCGAATTTTTATTGTTAAAAGTGAAGACAAGCGTCATCACTTTACTTCTGAAGACACCTGTCGTCAAATGGAACCATGAGTCAATTACAGACAAAAAAACAGGCCGCACATACAGCCGGCAGCGATGAAACTCAAAGCGGTCGTACCTACGGAGGACAAAGCCGCGAGCAGCGTCAGGCACAGCGGCGCCAACAGTTTCTGGACGCCGGGCTGGAAGTATTTGGCACCGAGGGGTTCCGTCTTGCCACCGTGCGCAGCATCTGCCGCACAGCGCAGCTCACCGACCGCTATTTCTATGAAGAATTCGGCAATCTCGAAGGCCTGTTACAGGCTGTTTACTGCGATTGTATGGACCGCATTTATCAACAGCTGATGGCGGAACTGGCGCAGCTATCCGCCGGTGACAGTATGCGTGAGGTGGTGGAAAGCACACTGGAAGTGTTTTTCGCTGAGCTGGAAGATCCCCGGGTTGCCCGGGTGTGCATGCTGGAACTGGAAGGGGTCAGCGCCGGAACCGACACTCTGTATCTGGGCTATATCCGTCGCTTCGCACTCTTGCTGATGAGTATGTCGCGGCGCGCCTACCCGCACTGGCAGCTGCAGGATGATGAAGCGGAATTACTGGGTACAGGCCTTGTTGGTGCCGTCCGGCAGATATCGACCAGCTGGTTAATGTCCGGCCATAGTCACAGTCGCCGGTTAATGGTTCAGACCGGCAGCCGTATTATCCTGGGCCTGATACACCAGCTTCAGCAGGAGGCCGATCAGCAGCGATCAGATAATTAAATCGGCTGCGAGTCCGCAGCGGCTTAATTATTTGTACACAAGATAACTGACCGGCTTCAGGAAGAAGCCGGTACCGAAGCCTGGTTTACATTCCCTGTCAGCAATTCTGCCGGCACGCTGTCGAGATGCAGAGTGCGGGTCGGGAAGGCACAGTCAGCGCCATGCTGATGAATAATGTTCAGCACTTTCAGTAGCACGTCCTGTTTAATTTCGTGGTAACGCACCCAATCGGTGGTTTTGGTGAAGGTGTAAATAAAGAAATCCAGACTCGACGCACCAAAGGCGTTGAAGTTCACGATCATGGTTTGATCCTTGTCGATTTCTTCGTGATTGCGCAGCATGGTTTTGACGTCTTCGATAATGCCGTCCAATGCCCGGGAATCCTGATAACGCACACCCATGGTTTCATAAATCCGGCGATTGAGCATACGCGACGGGTTCTCCACCGTAATGGTGGTAAACACCGAATTCGGTACATACAGGGGGCGTTTATCAAAGGTACGGATACGGGTAACGCGGAAGCCGATGTGCTCAACCGTGCCTTCAATACTGCGGTCCGGTGAACGTATCCAGTCGCCGACGCGGAATGGACGGTCGAGATAAATAATTAACGAACCGAAAAAATTGGCCAGCAGATCTTTGGCGGCCATACCCACAATCAGACCACCCACACCACCGAAGGCGAGGATGCCGGAGATGGAAATTCCCAGCATCTGAAATACCGGCAGCACAATCAGAACCGTGACGGTGAGCTTGGCGATTTTACCCACCATCTGCACCGTGGTCGGATCACTGCCACGATGCAGTTGCTGTTGTTCAATGCGGCTGATTAAGCGCCATAACGCCCAGGCCACCAGAATAATCAGCGACAGCTGACGCACAATGGGAATACTGGTGACGATTTCCGAGGAGTAATGACGGGCAGTAATGTCGGCAATCCAGGTGGCCCCCACGGCCACAATCATCCAGTTAACCGGAATACCAATGGCTTCGATGACGATGTCATCCCATTGTGTATTGGTTCCGGCCACCAGCCGCGCCAGTGTCTTTCTGAACAGGCGCCAGATCAGTCCGGCCACCAGGGTAATGCCTAATGCTATTGATACATCCCAGAACCAGTCGTAATTCTGTGACGATAAATCATTCCACCATTCCACGTTATTAACTCCAATAACCAGTGATCAGCCAGCTGTCTGCCGCTGGCGCACTGCTTCAAATAAACACACACCGGTGGCGACCGATACGTTCAGGGAACTGACTTCCCCGGCCATGGGAATATGGGCGAGGAAATCACAATGCTCACGGGTAAGACGGCGCATACCCGCACCTTCTGCGCCCATAACAATGGCCACGGCGCCTTTCAGGTCCTGTTGATAAATGGTCTGCTGCGCTTCTCCGGCGGTACCGATAATCCAGATGCCGCGTTCCTGCAGCTCTTTCATGGTGCGGGCCAGATTAGTAACCTGGATATAGGGCACAGCTTCCGCCGCGCCACAGGCTACTTTTGCGGCAGTGGCATTTAACGGTGCGGATTTATCTTTCGGAGCAATGACGACCTGTACACCGGCGGCGTCTGCCGTACGCAGACAGGCACCTAAATTGTGAGGGTCGGTAACGCCATCCAGAATCAGGATCAGCGCAGAGCCGGACAGAGCATCAAGTATGTCCGGCAGATGTTTTTCCGATTTATTCTGCACCGGCTTACGCCAGGCAATAATGCCCTGATGATTATTGCCTTCGCCGGCTTTCTGATTCATCAGGCCTTTATCAACATCACTGATCATCAGGCCCTGTTCTGTTGCCAGATCCAGAACCACTTGCATACGCTTATCCTGGCGCCCTTTCTGCACCCAGATTTCGATCACCTGATCCGGGCTGCGCTGTAATAAAGTGGTCACAGCATGCAGCCCGTAAACGGCTTCAGATTTCATTTAATATCCTGTTACTTTTTTGCGGCAGGCCTGGTACTGTCTTTTTTAGCACTGCTTTTCCTGGCTGTTTTCTTTTTACCCGGTTTCTTTTTATCGGGCGTCTTTTTATCGGGTGTCGCTACCGACTTTTTTGCCGATGTTTTTTTACCATCTTTCTTAGTGCTTTTTTTCTTACCTTCGCCCTTTTTTCCTGCCGATTTTTTAGCATTCAGTTTTTGCCGTTTGCTGGGCTTTTTCTTTGCTGACGCTGAGCTTTTACCGTCATTTTTTTTACCATCCTGCTTGTCTTCAGCGGATTGACGGCGACCCGGTTTCAGTTCCACCTCTTCGGTCTGACCTGCCGCCCGGCGTTCACGACGACGCGGAGAACGGGCGGGCTTCGGCATATCGGCAGCGGCCCCGCGATTTTTATTCATCGGCGCAGTGGTCAGTTCGAAATCCACTTTACGGTCATCCAGATCAACACCCGCGACCCGTACCCAGAGTTTATCGCCAAGGCGGAAACTGCGACGGGTGCGCTCTCCGATTAAGCGGTGTTTTACCGAATCAAAGTGGTAGTAATCATTGGCTAGGTGGGAGACATGCACCAGACCTTCCACATACACATCTTTCAGTTCCACAAACAGACCAAAGCCGGTGACGGCGGTAATAACACCTTCAAACTCTTCGCCGATGCGGTCTGATATATATTCACATTTGAGAAAATCCACCACATCACGGGTGGCGTCATCGGCCCGCCGCTCGGTCATGGAGCACTGCTCACCCATCTGCACAATGGCATTCATGTCATAGGGGTAAATATTTTTCTGCGCCAGCGGTTTCGCCCCGTCGGCACGCTGTACGTGTTTGCATTCACGCTCACTGCGGATCACGCTGCGGATGCCCCTGTGGACCAGCAAATCGGTATACCGGCGGATAGGCGAGGTAAAGTGCGTATAGGCTTTGTAAGCCAGGCCAAAGTGCCCTTCATTTTCCGGCTGATACACCGCCTGACTGAGTGAGCGCAACAGTACTGTCTGAATCAGATGGGAATCCGGCCGGTTTTCAACCTGCGCCAGTAAGGTCTGGTAGTCTTTTGGTGACGGGTCCTGGCCATGGGCCAGAGATAAGCCCATTTCTCCCAGGAAGGAATGCAGATTCTCCAGTTTTTCTGACGTCGGTCCGTTATGCACACGGTACAGTGCCGGCACTTTATAACGCTGCAGAAAATCCGCCGCGCATACGTTGGCCGCCAGCATGCATTCTTCGATCAGCATGTGGGCATCGTTGCGCTGTACCGGCACAATTTCCTGAATTTTGCGCTCAGCATCAAACACAATGCGTGTTTCAACGGAGTCAAAATCCATCGCCCCACGCACTTCACGTTTACTGCGCAGCAGTTTAAACAGCCCGTACAGATCTTCGACATGGGGCACCACAGAAGCATAATGTTCACGCCAGGTTTCACCCTGTTCGGTGCGCGGCTGCTCAAGCATCTGCCAGACTTTGTTGTAGGTCAGGCGGGCGTGAGAATGAATCAGGCCTTCCATAAATTTATAACCGGAAATATTACCGGCTTTGGAGATGGTCATTTCACAGACCATGACCAGACGGTCAACCTGAGGGTTCAGGGAACACAGACCGTTGGATAGTTTTTCCGGCAGCATGGGCACCACAAATTCCGGAAAATAGACCGAGTTGCCACGTTGCCTGGCTTCATTATCCAGCGCTGAATTGACCTGTACGTAGTGGGATACGTCAGCGATGGCGACCCACAGACGCCAGCCACCGGTATTGCGGTTTTTCTCACAATACACCGCATCATCGAAGTCTTTGGCGTCTTCCCCGTCAATGGTGACGAACGGCAGATGACGCAGGTCGATGCGGTTTTTCTTATCCTTCTCTTTAACTTCGTCAGGCAGTTTTTTGGTTTCAATGCCGACTTCATCCGGCCATTCAAACGGAATATTGTGACTGCGGATGGCGACATCGATTTCCATACCCGGTGCCAGATGTTCTCCCAGCACCTCAATCACTTCGCCCATGGGTAAACCACCGGCCTGAGGCTGACGGGTAATATGTACGACCACGAACTGGCCATGACGGGCCTGATTACGCCCTGCCGCCGGAATCAGCACTTCTTTTGATACCCGTTTATTATCCGGCTGTACCAGTCCGATCACACCACCGTCATCGCTGTCATTGCCTCCGCCCTGTTCAAAATAGCGGCCGACAATCTGGGTGGTGTTGCGTTCCAGTACTTCAACAATTTTGCCTTCCGGACGACCACGGCGATCCAGCCCGAGAATCTGCACAGCGACCCGGTCGCCATGAAAGACTTTGCTCATCTGGCGGTTGGAGAGATGCACATCGTCAGCACCATCACGCAACACAAAACCAAAGCCATCACGGTGTCCCATCACCAGTCCGGTAACCAGATCCACTTTGCGCAGCGGGGCAAACTGGTTACGGCGGTTACTGATCAGCTGGCCGTCCCGTGACATGGCAATCAGCCGGCGGCGCAAGGCTTCCACCCGGTCTTCATCGGTTTCGCCCAGGTGCGCGCAGACTTCGGCATGCGTCGCCGGGTGCCCGATCTCTTCCAGCAGGCTCAGCAGAGCATCACGGCTGGCAACCGGGTTATCGTATTTTTCGGCTTCCTCGGCGGCTTTAGGGTCGTGAAAAACGGTTTTTGGTGTCTGATCGCTGGAATCCGTCAATGTGCGGCTCCTGTTAGTTTTTTAAAAGTTTGAACAGTCGGCCCAATGATAACAGGCTATTTCAGTTCTTTAATATTTATGGTGGCGGACTCCCGGCTTTTACCGGCCGCCGCTAATTTCTGCAGGTATTCTGCCCACAGCGTTTGCTGATTAACGGCCAGGTGGTGCAGGTAGTTCCAGTCGTACAGTCCTGAGTCGTGGCCGTCGTCAAAGACCAGTTTCAGGGCATAATTGCCAGCCGGTTCAATACGCAGCAGGGTGACATCTTTTTTGCCGTACTGCAGCACTTCATTGCCCACACCGTGCCCTCTGACTTCGGCCGACGGCGAATACACTCTCAGGTATTCGTAAGGTAAATCATACACTTGCGTGTCATAGCTGAGTTCCAGCACCTTACTGATATTTTTAACTTTAATTGATGTAGGAATCACGTAGTTTCACCCGGTTTTTTACTTATGCGGCAATTTCTGAACGGCTGGCTACACTGAAATCATTAGCCAACACCGCTCGATGGACTGAAACGCTACTGACATGGCCGTAAAATAACTGCGGTAGTCTGGCTGCAACACTTAAGTTTACTATTGTGCACACTGGGCTGCCTATGACTTCGTTACGCAAAATAACCATTAAAGCGCGACTCTGGCTGATACTGATCGCAACCATTGTCTGCGTACTCCTGATTGAACTTCAGGCCATGCAACGTTTACACACCAGCATGACGGACAGCCGTGAGCTGGCGGTTCAGCAACAGACCGATAATACCTTCAGTCTGGTCAAACATTACTACGAACTTTTTCAGGCTGGTATGCCGGAAGCAGAAGCCAAACAGGCTGCAAAAGATGCCATCCGCAAGCTGCGTTACAGCGGCTCTGAATATTTCTGGATCAATGACGAACAGCCGGTCATGATCGTGCACGGTACCAAACCCGCACTGGAAGGTAAAAACGTCGGCGATATACAGGACCCGAACGGTAGTTACCTGTTCCGCGAAATCGTTAAAACCGCTCTGGCCCGTGACGAAGGTGGGTTTGTTCATTATATGTGGCCAAAACCCGGCAAAGATCAGCCGCAGCCAAAAGTCAGTTTCGTCAAAGAATTCAAACCCTGGGGCTGGATTATTGGTACCGGCGTTTATACCGACGATATCAGCACGGCTTTCTGGAAAGACGCCAGTCAGATGCTGACCGTCAGTATTATTTTTATTGCCGTTCTTATCACCGGTCTGATGCTGATACTGAGCAGTATCCGTACACCACTGCGTAATGTGAATAATGCGATGAATGAGATCGCCCGCGGCGAAGGTGATCTGACCCAGCGCCTGCCGATTCGTGGCAATGATGAAATCACCGCCATTGCGCAATCTTTTAATACCTTTATTGGCCAGATTCAGGATCTGGTCCGGGAAAGCAGAAGTGCGTCCGATATTCTGGCGCAGCTGAGTGAAGAAATTACCACAATCAGTTCTGAAACCCGGCATTTAACCGATGACCAGCTGCAACAGACTGACCAGGCGGCAACCGGTTCCAATGAAATGAGCCAGACCATCCATGAAGTCGCCGGTAATGCTGAACGTGCCGCATCGGCGGCAACGGATGTGGCAGAAAATGCGAGCCGCGGCAAAGGCACCATGGAAAGCACTCAGCAGCGCATCGGTGATCTGGCTCAGGATATTCAGAATTCCTGCGGGGTGATTCAGAACCTGCGTAAAGAAACCGACGCCATTGGCTCGGTGCTGGATGTTATCCGCGGCATTGCCGAACAGACCAACCTGCTGGCGCTGAATGCGGCCATTGAAGCAGCCCGGGCCGGTGAACAGGGGCGTGGCTTTGCGGTGGTCGCCGATGAGGTGCGCACGCTGGCATCACGCACGCAGGAATCCACGGAAGAAATTAACACCATGATTACCCGCCTGCAGGAACAGGCGGCCACGGCAGTGGGCTCAATGGAACAGAATGCGAAAAACTCGGAAGATACCGCCGAAAGTGCCCATCAGGCGCTGGAAGCGATATCGTCTATTACCGCGGCGGTAAATACCATTACCGAAATGAATCTCAGCATCGCCAGTGCGGTGGAAGAACAAAGCGCAGCCGCGAACGAAATCAGTGGCAATGTGGTGCGGATCGCTGAGTCTTCCGGTTTTATTGCTGACAATATGCGTAAAACCGAAAGCTCCAGTCATAAACTGGCAGAAAGCAGCGCCACCATGGTGAATCTGATTAAACGCTTTAAAGTGGAGTAACTGACCGGCCCGGGCCGGCAACCATTAATATAAAAAAGGCAGTGCAACCGCACTGCCTTTCTATTGATTACACGACACCAAAGACGGCGCCCACGATCAGAGAATAAACTGACTGAGGTCCTCATCTCTGGCCAGTCCACCCAGCTGTTCTTCTACATAGGCAGCATCAATATTGACCGGCTCTGACATATCCGTCGCTTCAAACGAAATATGCTCCAGCAGACGTTCCATGATGGTATGCAGGCGGCGTGCACCGATATTTTCGGTGGATTCATTCACTTCAAACGCGATCTGCGCCAGACGCTCAATGGCATCCTGAGTAAAATCAATCTGCAGACCTTCCGTTTCCATCAGCGCACGGTACTGCTGTGTCAGTGATGCATTGGGCTCGGTCAGAATACGCTGGAAATCTTCCGGCGTTAAGGCGTCGAGTTCAACGCGGATGGGCAGACGACCCTGCAACTCCGGAATCAGATCCGATGGCCGCGAGACGTGAAAGGCACCGGAAGCAACGAACAGTATATGGTCAGTTTTGACCATGCCGTGTTTGGTGCTCACGGTACTGCCTTCGATCAGCGGCAGTAAATCACGCTGCACACCTTCGCGGGACACATCACCGCCGCTGCCGGATTCATTACGTTTGGCGACTTTATCGATTTCGTCGATAAAGACGATGCCATTCTGCTCCACCAGCTCCAGCGCACGGCCTTTCAGCTCTTCCATGTTGACCATGTTGGCGGCTTCTTCATCTTTCAGCTGTTTCAGAGCGTCTTTGATTTTCAGCTTACGTTTGGTTTTCTTATCACCACCCATACTGGAAAACATGTTCTGCAGCTGGCTGGTCATTTCTTCCATGCCGGGCGGTGCCATAATCTCCACGCCGACATTCACCTGCGCCAGATCCACTTCCACTTCTTTGTCGTCCAGCTGGCCTTCACGCAGTTTTTTACGGAATACCTGACGGGTTGCACTGTCTTCTTTCGGTGGCTCTTCTGTGGTGTCCCAGTTATTGGATGAACGCGCCGGTGGTAACAGAACGTCCAGAATACGCTCTTCCGCCGCCACTTCAGCCTGCGAAGAGACGCGCGCCATTTCCTGCTCGCGCAGCAATTTAATACCGGTTTCCACCAGATCACGGATAATGGATTCTACGTCTTTACCCACGTAACCCACTTCGGTGAATTTGGTTGCTTCCACTTTAATGAAAGGCGCGTTGGCCAGTTTCGCCAGACGACGGGCAATTTCCGTTTTACCCACCCCGGTGGGGCCGATCATCAGAATATTTTTGGGCGTCACTTCATCACGCAGTTCTGCGGGTAACTGCATACGGCGCCAGCGGTTACGCAACGCAATGGCCACCGCACGTTTGGCATTGCTCTGGCCAATAATATGGCGGTCCAGTTCGTGGACAATTTCACGGGGGGTCATCTGGCTCATGCGTTCTCCTCCGCCACAGGCTCTGATGTCAGGGTTTCAATGGTCAGATTGCCATTGGTGAAGACGCAGATGTCGGCAGCGATATTCAGACTTTTTTCGACAATTTCACGGGCGCCCAGGTCGGTGTTATCCAGCAGCGCACGTGCTGATGCCAGTGCATAGTTGCCGCCGGAGCCCACACCAATGAGATCGTTTTCCGGCTGCACCACGTCACCGTTACCGGTGATGATCAGCGAGGCGGTGTGGTCAGCCACCGCCAGAATAGCTTCCAGCTTGCGCAGGGCCCGGTCGGAACGCCATTCTTTGGCCAGTTCCACCGCGGCCCGGGTCAGTTGCCCATGGTGTTTCTGCAACTGAGCTTCAAATTTTTCAAACAGGGTGAAGGCATCGGCTGTGCCTCCGGCAAATCCCGCCAACACTTTATCGTTGTACAGGCGGCGGACTTTGCGGGCATTACCTTTCATGACGGTATTACCCAGAGAAACCTGACCGTCGCCTCCGATTACCACTTCGTTGCCCCGGCGAACGGATACTATCGTTGTCATGACATGTTTCCTGATGGTTGGACATGAACTCTGGGATATGGGGGCAGCAAATCTGATATCAAGTCACCGCGCCGGTGCTTGCGTCCGCCGGGGAAGGCCGTGATACTCGCGCTCCTCAGCCAGTGGTAATCCACAAACGGAAGATTTATGAAAATCAGTAAAAACACCGTAGTGCAGCTGCACTACACATTAACCGATGGCGATGGCCAGCAGATTGAAAGTACGCTTCAGGGTGAGCCGGTGGCTTATCTGCAGGGACACGGCAATATGATCAGCGCTTTTGAACAGGCGGTTAATGGCCACGAGAGCGGCGAATCCTTCAGTTTTACCCTGTCACCGGAACAGGCCTACGGCCCGGCGCGGCCCCCGCAACCGGCGCGTGTGCCGATCAAACACCTGCAGGGCAGTAAAAAATGGCGCAAGGGGATGGTGGCCTGGGTTGAGACGGAACAGGGCACACGCCAGGTGACGGTCATCAAACCCGGACGCTTTATGGCCGAGGTGGATACCAACCACCCGCTGAGCGGAAAAACCCTGACCTTTGACGTCCGCATTGTTGCCGTGCGCGCGGCCACTGCGGAAGAAATTGATCACGGCCATGCCCATGGCCCGGGTGGTCATCACCACTGAGCCGCGGGCATCACAAAGCTGTCACAGAGACGCGCCAGACTGTTCGGTTACCGCTCTCTGCTGACGCTGAGTATGCCTTTCTGCAACGGTTAATACCGCCTGTCAGCGCATTCCGTGCGGTAGTATTTTGCAGGAACCTCGGCTATTCTCGATACTCTTAAACAGCGATCCGTTTGCTTATTTGATACCGGCTTATCCGGGCTGACCCGTTCAAGGAGATGAAGATGAAATTTCATGCTGTGTTTGCCGTCGCTGCCGCCACTCTGCTGGCAGCCTGTTCTTCTAACCAACCGGTACCTTCGACGCCCGTAGCCGACTGTGTATTTGCCGATGGTTCTGGCCAGGCAGCACCGGAATGGGTCTGTGGTGTGGAACCGGATGTTGAATTAACCGCCGTTGGCTATGCCGATAAATCCGGTGCCGGCCCTAACTTCATGAAACAGATGGCGGCCACCGCAGCCCGGGTTGAACTGGCGCAGAACATGCGCGTAGAAGTTCAGAACATGATCAAGCAGTATGCTGAAACCACCGGCGCCGGTGATGATGAAACCGTTGACCGTGTGAATACCTCCGTGACCAAGCAGCTTACCAAAGAAACCCTGGTAGGCTCGAAAATTATCCATCAGCGCCCGACGCCAACCGGCGGCATGGTGGTGATGGTCGGTCTGGATGCCGACATGATTGCTCAGGTGACCGAGCAGGCACTGAAAACGTCCATGAACAATGATCGCGCCCTGTGGCAGAAATTCCAGGCGGAAAAGTCATTCGACGAAATGGCCGCCGACATCGCCAACATGGGTAAGTAATCCCTTATTTCCATGCATTAAAGCCGGCGTCAGCCGGCTTTTTTGTTGATAACCGGGAGTAACACGGCATCATGAAAACTCTGCTGACGGCAGTCGCCGCACTGGTTCTGGCAAGCGCCCCGGTGCAGGCGGCGCAGGACGAATACCAGCAATGGCTGCAACAGACCCGCAATGACTTCCAGGCCTACCTCGATGAGAACGACAAAGCCTTTATCGGCTTTCTGAAACAACGCTGGCAATCCGTTGATCTTAATCCGGCACAGCAACGTGATCCGGAGCCCAAGCCGGAAGAACCACCGCAGGCACCGCAACCGCAGGACAAACCGCAGCCCGGCGACACTCCGGTAGTCACCCTGCCGCAGGACACACAACCACAACAGCCTCCGCAACCGCCGCCCGGGCCGCGGCCAGAAGCGGTCAAACCCGGCGCACTGACGGCTGACTTTGATTTCTATGGTTATCCGTTGTCGGTGCCTTATGCGCATGAGATGAAAGTCGGCTTTGTGTCCCGCCCCGGCAGCCAGGCGATCGCTGCTTACTGGAAGAACATAGCCTCAGCTCCCCATCAGCAAACCGTGGACTATCTGAAACGTACCGCCGCTGAACTGCAGCTCAACGACTGGGGAACCGCCCAATTGTTTGAAGCCTTTGCCGCGACCCTGCAGCGCAACGATGCCAGCCGCACGCTGACCACCTGGTTTTTACTGGTCAAGGCCGGCTACGACGCCCGGGTGGCTTACAACAACCGCATTTTCCTGTTGATGACCTCCGATCAGCCCATCTTTGGGGTCACCTATTTCCGGCTCGACAACAAACGCTATTACGCGGTGCGGCTTGACGGTAAACAGATGAAACCGGGCAAAGTGTTCACCTACCAGGGCCAACATGACAGCGGAGCCCGGCCACTGGATTTCAGTGACCCGGTGCGCTTTGCCGCCAGAGGCAGTGATGAAACGCGGCAGCTGAGTTTCCGCTATCAGGGCCAGGCCTATGAACTGGCGGTGCGCTATCCGGCACGTTATGTAGACTACTTCCGCAGTTATCCGCAGTTATCCCTGCCCAACTATTTCCGCGCCGGACTGCCTGCCGTGACCGCCCACAGCCTGTTACAGCAGCTGAAACCCGTGGTGGCCGGACAGACAGAAACGGAAGCGGTTAACCGCCTGCTGCGCTTCGTGCAGACCGCCTTTGGTTATGAAACCGATGAAGACCAGTTCCATGAAGAAAATTACCTCTTCCCGCTGGAAACCCTGCATTACCGTAATTCAGATTGCGAAGACCGTGCAGCCCTGTTCGCCTGGCTGACCGAATCACTGCTGGGTCTCGACGTGGTGATTCTCAGCTACCCCGGTCACGTTGCCACCGCCGTGGCCTTCAGTGGCGGCGTCGGCGGTGACCATTGGGCGTTTAACGGTAAACAATACGTGGTGGCCGACCCGACTTACATTAATGCCGATGTCGGCATGACCATTCCGCGCTACGCGGGTGTTACGCCGGATATCAGCGCGTTCTGAACAGGGCGGATTCCCGCCCCACCCTTTACCGGGAACAGACTGCAGGCTAACCTTGCAGCCTTTCAATCAATGCGGGTCTGTTATGTCTTTATCTGTTGCCATCGTACCGGTCACGGCCTTTGCCCAGAATTGCAGCATCCTGATGTGCAATGACACCCATAAGGCGGCTATTGTCGACCCGGGCGGCGATCTCGGGCGCATCAGACAGCAATTGGAGGCGATGAATGCCACGCCGGAAAAAATCCTGCTGACCCATGCCCACATTGATCATGCCGGCGGCACAGCCGAACTGGCAAAGACATTGTCACTGCCGATTGAAGGACCCCATAAAGGGGATCTGTTCTGGATTCAGGGGCTGGCGCAGCAATCCGCCATGTTTGGCTTTCCGCCGGTGGAGACGTTTACCCCGGACCGCTGGCTGAATGATGGTGATACGGTCACCGTCGGCAATGTGACGCTGGATGTGATTCACTGCCCGGGTCATACGCCGGGCCATGTGGTGTTTTATGATCGCGCTGAACAGTTGGCGATTGTCGGCGATGTGATCTTTCAGGGCTCCATTGGCCGTACAGACTTTCCGCAAGGCAACCATGAGGAATTAATCGCCTCCATCCGTGACAAGCTGTTTCCGCTGGGCGACGATATCAGCTTTATCCCCGGCCATGGGCCGCAGTCCACCTTCGGACAGGAGCGGCGTACCAATCCGTTTGTGGCAGACAAACGCGGCTGATATCAGGGCTCTTCGATGGTTTTTACGCCCGGCAGATCCGGCAGGGTCACCGACTTCATATCCGGTAGCTCGCTGGTCTGAATCTCTGCCAGCCGCTTCATGCGGGCGCGGCTCTGTTCCAGTGCGATATCCATCTGCTCATCATAGATATCCAGCCAGGTGCGGGAGCCCGGAATCATTTTAGCGAGTTCGCGCATTCCCTGTTTCAGAGCATTAAGGTGCGTCTGATAACTCTGCTCCTGCTCCAGCATCAGAGCTTTCAGCGCTGAGGCGTTGCTGGCATCCAGAATCCGGCGGGTTTTGTTAACGCTTTTCTCATAAGCGATGGCCGCTTCTTTGAGGATTTCCACATCCCCCTGCAAACGGGAAAATTCCCGCGCCTCCACATAGCTGATATCCGGGCGCATAATATTCACGACGGCCACCGTTACTGCCACCGAAATAGCAATCACCGCGGAGACAGCCATAATCATCAGCCCCACCCGGTTGGTCGACACGGTCGCTTCCAGCATCGACAGGCGCTGGGATTCGCTCAGTTCTTCGTCCTCGTGTCTCACACATATTCTCCTGCAATCGATTAAATGACAGCCATTCGTAAAAGCCGCTGAGTAAAGTTTAGTTACCTATCGATAACCCTGCCAATTTCTGCCACCACAGAATGATCCGGCGTTCTGGCGCTGGCTTTTTGCTAAACTTAACCAATCGAATGTCAGCGGAGCTATCTGTGTCTTCTTTTCGCCGGTGGATATCAGAGCGGGCCAGCAAAGACCGGGAAAACCTGCGTCTTTTTGTGGTCGGAGCCTTTATCTTTTTCTTTGGCCTCAGCATGATTGTGTTTGCTAATCAGCTGCTGGTTGCTTCCGTTCAGCAGGAAATCATCGTACTGTTCGGGCTGGTGATCACCGCCGCCGGTGGACTGTGCGCCGCAGCGGGTTATATCAGCCTGAGTATTTTCCGTATCATCCGCATAATGGATAAAAAATGACCTATCGTTTTCCTGACCTGGAAATTTATCTGATGAAGCCGGATGCTGGCGCCGTGCGCGACTGGCTGGCCCGGCAACTCGGCGACCACATCGAAGACCAGCGGGTGGTGCCCGGGCATTGCCACTGGCGGGTAACGCTGGACGGCCATGTCATGGACGTATTCCTGAACGACAAAGCAGAAAAGAATTTTGCCAGTCTGTGGTTCAAACAGAATCACTCGCCGTGGAATACGGATCTCGAATGTGCCCGCAGTGCACACGCTGCGCTGGGCATTGAAGTGCGCTGTTCAGACAGCGGCTGGCAGGAAAACGAAGATGACTCCGCCGGTGGCTGGATCAAACTGATCCGCAACGAAGAAAAACCGGTTCACTGGTAATCCCCGCCCTCTCCGCCTGATTGATCATTCGCCCGCTGTCGCCGCAATGCCTGCTGTGTCAGCGGGACTGGCCTCCTGTTGCGTCAGCGCCGCATTTATTCACCTATTCAGCCATTTAACTGTTCACCCATTCAACTATTCACCTCTGCTGCCAGTGCTGCCTGTTGCATGGTCGCTGGCCAGCAGAGGTACCTGAGTATGAATTCATTGATATCAGGCAAACTTCTGACTTGCAAATGATAATTATTACTATTAACTTAACAGGTATACCCTATCCGCGGAGACAGTCCCATGCATGTCCAGTCTATGGCCCACAGCCTTTCCCCCGGCAGCGCACCTGCCCCGGATATCATCAATACGCTGGAAGAGAGCGAGCTCAGCCGGCTGGAACAGAAACTCTGTGATCAGGCACCGCTGAGTCAGAAAGCCCGCTGGCTGAATGACTACCTTGATCTGGGGCTGGAACTGGCCTGCCGGGCCGGAGAACGTCGTCTGACCCGGTTGCAGACCAGCTGGGTCCAGCGCCTGTACCAGACGTTGCGCGCTTCAGCACTGAGTCACGACGCTCCCCTTGGCTGGCGCTCGCTCTGCGCTGACTATCTGTACCAGCCGTACTTTGCGCTGGTGCACCTGTATCGCATTAACCCGGCCTGCAGTCAGCAACTGCGCTACCTGACACACGAGTTCACACTGATCTGTCAGCGCTGCCGCCAGGCGGGAAAAGAAAACGGTCGCGGTCCACATTAACGGACAGCGGACGGACAAAGGCAGGGATTGAGGGAGCAGGGACGCTTTTATCCTGACTAAGATTGCTGTATAGGCATATAATGAACCCGTATGACAGCTCTGCGAGAGCCTGTCAGTACACCAGCAAGGACACAACCAGGACCGGGGACGTTATGTCAGATACAAAAACAAGCGCGGAGCTTGAGGATACCCTGTTACAGATCCGCAAAGCCAAAACCTCTCACCTGCGCTGGCGCGCCTATGCCATGGCATTGAGCTCAGGCTACGCCGTTGAAGAAGGCCAGTTACCTGTTCAGCATACCGAGTGCCAGTTTGGCGGCTGGTACTATGGCGAAGGACAGGCCTTAAACCATTATCAGGAATTCCGCGACATCGAAGACATTCACCAGCAGGTGCATACTGTTTACCAGGAAATTTTCCAGACCTTATTCGACAAGCCAGAGCCCTCAATCTGGCGCAAACTGATGGGAAAATCCGCCACTACCGACCGGGTCGCCCAGAAAGTTAAAATCGAAAAAGAACTGGAACGCTTATCGGAGCAGTCGCGGTTAATGATGGATGCACTGGACAAGCTGGAGAACGTCATCAGTCAGAATAATTGACCTTCTTCTGCGGTGACCAGATACAAAAAGCCGGCACAGGCCGCACTGTTGTCCCACAAATTTTTATTTAAATTTTTGTGAGAACTTCAAAGCCCCTTAACCTCACAGAGGGGCCTTGCCCCCTCTCGCCGGACTGGTGACCTCACAGCCTTATTTCAAAACTCACGGCGAAACTGAATTTCATGTCTCTGACTAAAATTCAGCGACTGAGCTGTATTGAAAAGTGACATTAAGGAAGCCATTCCTTCGCCTCTGGAGCGCCGAAATGAACGATGATTTTTCCGGCCCGCCGGGCATGGACAATTTTGACAGGATCAAAATTGAA
>MDTG01232787.1_pt1 | contig 56332 bp, 51 predicted proteins | sample 811421 | NCBI WGS metagenome assembly MDTG01 (sample SAMN05326645, study PRJNA326480) | marine metagenome | isolation source: seawater | place: Pacific Ocean: South East | collected 2011
CTTGCGAGTGGCCTTCTTCTTGGTGGCCTTCTTGCGAGTGGCCTTCTTCTTGGTGGCCTTCTTGCGAGTGGCCTTCTTCTTCGTGGTCCTCTTGCGAGCGACCTTCTTCTTGGCGGCCTTCTTGGTGGCCTTCTTGCGGGTGGCCTTCTTCTTAGCCATTGTGAACCCTTTCGTCGCGCAGTGTCGGAGACTCAAAGTTCCTGATCAGGAAGAGTGGTGTGTCGGCGCGTCGACCTCACCAGTCTGCCGAGTTGTACCCTTATCGGAATGCAATTAAAAGTTGCTGCAGTCAAATAGACGCCGTCACGGGCGGTTTTTGGCGAGTCAAAGTCGTGTTCGCGAACTCGAAGGAGCATCCAACACGTCATGTGACGCCCGGTCCCTTGCCGCGCCTTGTCCAGGTGGCGAGCCGGTCCGCGAGTGCGAACGTCACCGCGCACCTGGTCACCGACCGCCACATGTCCTGCAGCGATGCACGTCACCAACCGCGTCCGGCGGCAGCACGCACGATGTCGCAAGTTATTTTTCAGCTGACACTTACACGATCCACTCCGGTGTCGAGGTCCGAATCGAGCCTGCGTGGTCGATGCCGTTCCCGCCAGGGTGTCTTCGGTGCTCCTTCGCACGCACGAGGCGTGTACGAACCGCCCCGGACTGCGGGAATCATCATCAAGCACCGGATTTGATTCAAGATTTCGAGGCCATCCGATCGGGCCGCGAAAAAAAACGCGTCCGTCGAAAAAAAAATCATTATTTGCCGTCCGTACCCCCTTCCAACACCCTTTGCTTGCTTGTGCAGCGTCCATTCGCCGCGCCTCGCTTGCTGAAGCGTCCACGAGTGAGGACACTCATCCGTCACCCGGGCACCCTTCAGTCCGGCCCATCACATGCTCAACCCCGAATCAATACACACCATGGATCTCGACTGCGGGGCGACCCTCCTGGTCGAGGAGAACCCCTCCGTCGGGAGTGCCTCCCTCTCGTGGTGGCTGCCGACCGGAACGATGCACGACCTGCCGACCGATCGCGCCGCGGGCTGCTCCATCCTCTGCGCAAGCGTCCTCGAGCGAGGTGCGGGCGGGCTCGGGTCCCGGGCGTTCAACGACGCACTGGACCGCCTTGGCGTGATCCGGTCGGTCTCGGTCTACGCCTCGAGCACCCAGGTGAACGCTTCCTTCCGGGAGGAGGTCATGGAGTCGGCCCTGCCCCGGATCATCGACCTGGTCCGTGCGCCGTCGTTCCCCGAGGACGGCTTCGAGGCGGTTCGGAATCTGTGCCTGCAATCCATCGAGGGGTTGGTGGACGACCCGGTCACCCTCGCCGGAAACCACATCCGCCAACTCGCCCTGCCCTCTCCCTTTCACCGGCATGCCTACGGAGATGCGGCGTCGATCCGCGAGGTCTCTCTCGATGATGCCCGCGCGGCCTGGCGGTCTCGCGCCCGACCCCGGGGTTCGATCATCGCGGTGGCCGGTGCCGTCGATGCCTCGAGGCTCGCCGAGCAGCTGAACTCCGGACTTCAGGGATGGACCGGTGCACCCCCGGAGTCCCCACCCCGGTCCGAACCCCTGGGAGGCGACCGACACATCCAGCAGGACACCGCCCAGGTGCACCTCGAGATGGCACTTCCCGCTCCCCAGCCGGCCACCGCCGAGGAGCTTCCCTTCCTGGTCGCGACCCGGATACTCGGTGGAGGGGCCTCCAGCCGCCTCTTCGAATCGGTCCGGGAACGGCAGGGGCTCTGCTACGACGTCCATGCGATCTACTCCCGCAGCCACATCCGGTCGCTGTGCATGATCGGCGCCGGGACCACTCCCGAACGGGTCGAGCAGACCGTCTCCAGCATCTACGAGGAACTGGATCGACTCGAATCAGGCGGCGTCACCGACGATGAGTTCGATCGGGTGAGAATGGGTCTCAAGACCCGGCTGATGATGCACGGCGAAAGCACGGCCGCGCGCGCGCAGGCCCTCGCCCAGGACCATCAGCAGCGGGGGCGAGCCAGGACGATGTCCGAGGTCGCCGGGGACATCGAACGCCTCGCTCACCCTGCCGTCGATGAACTGGTGCGCGAGGCCATGAACGCCGCATGGCGCGAGGGCGCCGTCCGCGTGTCGGTCGGTCCCAGGTCTCCCTTCGCCAGTTCCTGAAGAACCCGCCGGGAAGCGGGGTATACTCATGTCATGTCGGCAGAGCTCCCATTTCTTCCCCAGGGAACCCGCGTCCGGGTCACGCACCAGATCGCCAACTCCCATGACGAACCCTGGCAGAACACCGTCGAGGGCGAGGTCATCAGGTGTCGCCAGGCCAAGACCGGAAGCTGGTTCGCCCATTCGAAGGACGACCGGCTCTGGCTGGATCGCCTCGAGCTCAAGCTGGACGACGGCGAGCTGGTGATCCTCAATCTGGACCAGTTCACCCAGATCCAGGCGCTCTCCGACGACTAGGTTCCGACGAAGGGCCGCTCAGGTCCCGGGCTCGCCCGCCGGGAGCAGCGTCATCCGAGCATGGTCGGCTTCCTCCAGCGTGGCGGTGATCTCCATCTGCTTCCCCCCCCGGCTGATGGTGAGGGTGATCCGGTCGCCGGGCTTGCTGGCACGCAGGGTCCTCCGGATGGCTGCCGGCGAGGCATCCTCCGAGCCGTCGACCATCACCACCAGGTCCCAGTCCTCGAGTCCCGCTCGCTGTGCGGGGGTGTCCGGGGCCACGTTGGTGATCAAGGTGCAGTTGGTCTCGTGGACGCTGGCGTGCTTGGCGAGAATCGGTCCCGCGGCCTCCATGCCGACTCCCAGCATGACCGGGGGCCGGGGAGCGGCGTGCTGGACGATGTAGACTTCGCGCGGGCCGGTCTGGGCGCTCGTGGTGTGCGAGCTGGTCCGCTTGTGGGCGTCATCGCACCCCAGGAGCGCGAGCATCACGAGGGTCGCGGTGAACGTGGTCTTGTACTCCATCGAGCGCATCTCCGATCTGTTTGGGTATCTGACTAAAAAGTGTACCGCGTTGGCGAATTCCCTACCCAGCTCGTAGGCTGGAAGGATGCGACGACCGGTCGGACCGATCCTGCTGCTCTGGGCGACCGCCCTCCTCCTGACCAACCCCGGATGTCAGAAATCGGTCGTCACGAATGCCAACTGGCCCTGGATGCCATCTCAGGTCGAACTGCACGGACTCAGCCGGTTCCTGCTCGATGGCGAGGAGGAACTGCTCTCCCTGCGGGTCCTCTTCACGGACGGGGAGGGTGATCCGACCAAGTTTCCCGGCCTCGTGACCTTCACCATCATCCCCAACTCCGACCTCGACTCGCAGAAGCGGACGTTCGAGTTCGACCTCGCGGATTCCGGAGTCAACCAGCGGCACTGGGACCGCGTCACCATGACCTATCGGTTCAAGCTCGACCTGGAATGGTCGCAGCCACCGTTGCCGGGCACGCCCATACGGGTTCGGGTGCTGGCCACCCTCCCCGGCGGGGCGGTCTTCAGCTCGGGGATCACCCTGAGGCGAGAAGGCTGACCGGCCGGCTTCACGGCTGGCGTTCATCCTCGATCTGCCGATACTTCTCCCGGTACTTCTCGGCGAGCATCTTCTGTCGGTCCGAGAGGTCGATCCGGCGGCCGTCGACGTAGGCGACGAGCACCTCGGAGGTCAGTTCGAGCGGATTCCCGGTGGTGACGATCAGGGTGGCGGACTTGCCGGCCTCGATCGAACCGAGTTCGTCCCCCACCCCGGCGATCTCCGCGGGCGACAGGGTGACCGACCTCAGCGCCGCACCGGCCGGAAGTCCGTGGGCGGCCGCGCTGGCGGCCTGGTGGGCGAGGTCCCGTTCCTGGGCCGGCGCGAACGCCCCGCTCTCGGAGTTTCCGATGGAGAACAGCACCCCGGCCTCCCGGAGTCGTTCGGGGGTCCCGTAGATCTCGTCGTGGGCATGGTGTCGTGCGAGTGGAAGTCGGTGCGTGCCCTTGAGCATGACCGGGACGTTCTCCTCCGCGAGCATCCGTGCACAGGAGCCGGATCCCGCCCCCCCCACGATCACCACCCGGTATCCCCGTCCCTTCGCCCAGGCCACCCCCGATTCGATCTGGCTGGGCCGGGAGGCATCGAGGTAGACCGGGACCTCCCCGGCAACCACCCCGGACAAGGCGGCGTAACGAGTGTTCCAGGGGATGGTCGGATCCGCTTCGCGTGCCTTGAGCCAGTCCTCGGCATCGTCGAAGTAGGTGTCGATCCGCTTGACTCGTTCGGCGGAACGCTTCTTCTGGTCGCTTGCCGAACGGCGGACGAACCGCGAGGTCACCGGATTCATCATCGGCCAGTTCACGATCACCCCGAGGCTCTCCCGGATGGTCAGGTCCTCGGTGGTCCAGCCGTCGAGCCGGATCATGGAAGGCTGCCCGCTGATGATCCCGCCCCCGGGAAACACCACCGCACTCATGATCCCCGAGCTCCTGGCCACGGGGATCAGGTCGCTGTCCGGGTTGATCGCGACCCAGGCCTGGATCTCCGGATGCTCGCTGTCGAGCTCGGTGGTGTCGTCCGTGGACCGGACCTGCTCGGTCTCGATGAGTCCCAGCTGGGTCGGTCCCGCGATGAGCCCCGGGTAGATGTGCAGGCCCTCGGCATCGAACACTTCGCAGCCGTCCGGGATCTCCAGCTCCCCGGTGCCGACCCGGGTGATCCGGCCGTCCTCGAACATGATCCAGGCATCCTCGACCACCACCTCGTCCCGTCCCGATCGCTCCGGGGGTGGGTTGTGGAGGGTTCCGTTGACGATCACGGTCGGCGCGGACTGCCTGCCCGCCGGGACCTGCCTGGACTGGGCGTGGAGCTGCGAGCTCGCCACCAGGACCGCCACCAGCCAGGTGCATCTCGTGGTCGGGTCGTTTCGATTCAGGATGTTCACTGTCCGGCCTCCCGGGAAATGGCTTCCCTCAGTTCCTGGCCTCCCGCGCAGCACTGCCCGGGGCGTATCTCGGCGGGATCGAGCCCGCTCCGCACCATCTCGATGACCTGGTCATCGCCCTGGGAGAGCATCCGGGCGATCAGGCTCCCGCGTCCCATCCGAAGCACCGTGCTCGGGGGCTGGTCGGCCTCGACGCCGGGCTTGCCGATCCGCTTGCCGGTGATCACCGCGGACGGGCTCCCCGGCATGGTGGTGGACTCCCCCGATCCCTCGAGCGACTCCCCCTTGACGACGAGTTCCATCACCGAGACGGAGTTGCCCTCCATCGTGAGTTCGAGTTCCAGCGTGGAATTCCCCTTGTCGAAGCGACCTCCCGCTTCCATCTGGAGATCCATCATCGCCATGCTGGCGGTCCCCGCCACGGCGCCGTCCTCCGAGAGCTGGAGGTCCAGGGTCACCTCGAGGGTGCCCATGCGATTGGTCTCGATGGAGCAGAGCCAGGTCCCGCTGACCGGATCAGCCCCCGCCACCCCCCGGGCCCCGCCGGACTTTCCGGAGCTCTCGTCGACCAGCTCCGCCAGCATCATCGACCGGGTCTTGCGCACCTGGTCGATCGTGGCGCGATCCTCTTCGAGGTCGAAGTACCTCCGCCCGTCGATCCAGGTCTGTTCGCAGCGGCTGAAGCTGCTCAGGGGATCGCCGCTCCAGATCGCGAGATCGGCATCCTTGCCCACCTCGATCGAGCCGGTGCGATCGTCGATTCGAAGCTGCCTGGCCGGGTTGATGGTCACGAACTTGAGTGCTTCGTGGGGTTCGAGGCCGCCGTACCTCACCGCCTTCGCGGCTTCGGTGTTCATCCGCCTCGCCAGCTCGTTCGAATCGCTGTTGAAGCTGACCAGCACCCCGGCCTCGGCCATGATCGCACCGTTGTAGGGAATGGCGTCCATGACCTCCATCTTGTAGGCCCACCAGTCACTGAAGCTGCTGGCGCCCGCCCCGTGGTCCGCGATCGCGTCCGCCACCTTGTAGCCCTCGAGGATGTGCTGGAGCGTGCCGATGGTGAATCCCCATCGTTCCGCGGTCCGCAGCAGCATCAGGATCTCGTCCTGGCGGTAGCTGTGGCAGTGGATCAGTCGCTCCCCTTCGAGGATCTCGACCAGGGCCTCCAGCTCCAGGTCGCGCCTCGGGGGCATGGTGGCGAGTCGTTGCTCCTCGGGGAGCTCGAGGTAGGCCTCGTGGCGGTCCCGGTACTCGGAGGCCGCCCGGAACGAATCCTCCATGAACGCCGCCACCCCCATCCGGGTGTCCGGATAGCGTCCGCTCGGCCTGACCACGTTCTCGCCCAACGCGAACTTGATGCCCGGCTTGGCGCCCTCGATGTGAATGCGGTGCACCGGTGCGCCCCAGCGCAGCTTCACCACCGCGTTCTGCCCGCCGATCGGATTCGCCGATCCATGAAGCTGGTTGGCGGCGGTCAGTCCCCCCGCCAGCTGGCGATACCAGTTGATGTCGTCGGGGTTCAGCACGTCCCCGATCCGCACCTCGGCGGTGTTGTTCTGTCCACCCTCGTTGACCCCCCCGTCGATACCGGTGTGGGAATGGCAGTCGATGAGTCCCGGCGTCACGTTGCGGCCGTCCAGGTCGATGACCAGGGCGTCCTCGGGCGCATCGAGCCCGTACCCGACGTACTCGATCACCCCGTCCCTGATCAGCAGGTCGTGGCCCTCCAGGATGCCTTCGTCGGCCGCGGTCCAGATCCGTCCGTTGCGGAAGAGGACCGTCTGCTGTTCGGGCTGCTCCAGGCGTCCGTAGGCGCCCAGGGGCACGGGAAGCTCGACGAGCTCGTAGGGTTCACCCGGTGGCTCGGGGGCCTTCTCCCCGGTCTCGTCCTCGGTCTCCGCCTCGGCCAGGGCGTCCTCCGTGATCGTGAAGTGGATGGTCTCCCCGGACCGCGTCCGCGCGATCCCGTTGAGCCGACCATCCAGCAGCATCATGTCGAAACGAAGCGGGCCTTCCAGATCCAGTGCCGCCCCATCGATGATGCCCGCGACCCCGCTCTCGCTGAAGCTCAGGTTGCGGGCGCGCCAGCTGGTTCGTTCGGTCCCATCCTCCGAGGGTTCCCCGGCGTCCGCGAGCTCCCCGTCCTCCGGTGCTTCCGGTTCGTCCTCGGACTCCGGGTCCTCGGCGATGACCGTCGAGATCTCCAGGACCTTCCTTCGACGATCGACCTTGACCGATCGGGTCAGTTCGTCCATGACCAGGGTGCCCTCCCCGGTGAAGTCGAACTTCGGATCCGACTTGAACTCGTGGCGACGTCCCGCGACCCACACCTCGCGAATGTCGTCGGTGGGATCCAGCAGGTCCCCGTCCACGATCACCACGTTCCCGATGCGTCCCGACTCCAGCGTGCCCAGTCGGTCCTCGGCGCCCATCATGCGTGCCGGGTTGACGGTGACCGCGGCAAGCGCCTGCTCGGGATCGAGGCCGTGCTCGACCGCCTTGGAGAGGTTCTTCCTGAAGTCGGACCGGTTGTCCAGCCGGTGGGTGGTCAACGCGATCGGAACCCCCGCGGACACCAGTCGGGCGGGGTTCTCCGGCGCGTGCTTCCAGGTCAGGAGCGTCCGGAGGGTGATGTCCTCGGTGCTGCGCAGGCCCTCGACCTTCGGTTCCTCCGGGAACGGAAGCGGAACGATCACGGGCCGGTCGATCTCGGCGATCTCCGCGAGCCGCCGGAACTCGTAGCCTCCCCCGAGGATGATCGCCTCCAGGTCGAACTCGTCCGCGATCCGCGCCGCCCTGAGGGCCCTGATCTCGGTCGAGGCGTCGAAGACCACCGGTTCACGGCCGTCCAGCACGTCGCGCATCGATTCGAGGGCCAGCCCCTCGTAGGGTGGTTCGCGTCCCTCCGGGTCCTCCACGAACACGTCCCGGCACCGGATCTGCCAGTCGGCGTCGAGGAGCGCCTGCCTGATCACCGCGTTGACCCCCATGCTGGAACCCGGGTAGCTGCCCCATCCTCCCGACCCCCGCGTGGTGATCGCCAGCGGTCGTCGTCCCCCGATGGTTCGTTGGTCCCCCGCATCCTCCCCCAGCAGGACCAGGGCGCCTCGCCCCTGGAGAATCCCGTCCTCCGGAAGGACCATCGCGCTGCAGAAACCCATCTTTCTCAGGGCCGCTGCGTCCCCACCGGCCACGTTGGGACTCCCCGCCACGTCGAGGTGGGGGACGATCTTCGGATTGTGGTAGGCGCCTCGTTCCTGACCAGCGGCCTTGTAGGCCTCCTCGTTGCTGACCACGAGGGCGGGTTCGATCAGGCCGGGGTAGGCGGTGAATCCCCGGTGGTCGTGCACCCGGTAGCCCGGTGGGACCTCGACGTCGGCACCGACCGCGGTGATCACCCCGTCCTTGAGCAGGATGGTCCCCGACTCGATGACCTCTCCCGGTCGAACCACGATCTCGAGGTTGGTGAGGGCGTCCTGCCTCAGTTCCGACTGGCGGATCGTGGTAGGGGGGGCGTCCTGGGCGAGCCCCGCCCGGACCGACGCGAGGGTGCAGGCGAGGGCGAGGACGCGGGTGAACGACGAACTGGACCGGTATGACATGGGCTGCTCCTCGAATGTGGCGCTGGCCGCCATTTTCGAGTGTAAGCCCTCTTCGCCGCCGGGAGCGGCTTAAGCCCGCGATGTTGTTGATTTGGGACCGGTTGGGGGACTGATTTCGCCGGGTGGGCCCCCCGGCTGGAGGATCCCCTCCTGAGATGTCCGGTGAGATGTCCGGTGAGACGTCCGGTGAGACGTCCGGTGGAGCGTCTAGAGCAGCTCCGCCTCTCGGATCATGACCTCGAGGGCGGCGCTCAGGGCAGCGTTGGTGTCCAGGCGACCTTCCTCGATGGCGGCCCGGGCCTCCGCGACCTTGTCCTCACGGACCAGCGGGAGCTCCCTCATCGCCGAGAGGTGTCGTTCGAGTTCGACCGACTCGCTCGAGATCTCGACCCGGTCGACCGGGGTCGGTCGGGTTCCGGGCGCGGCCTTGGCACGGGCATCGGACCCGATTCCCTGGACGGATTCCGCGGATCGGCCCGGGATCTGGGATCCGGGATCGAGCGGGGGATTGTTGATGAATCCGATGTCTGTCATTCGGGTTGACTCCCTGCCGGGCGCATGACAGCGCGGTCGGCGTGTGGACTTCGTTATGGTGCGGGCTTGAGATTGGACATTCGGGTTTGCTCAAGCCCCGTGCTCTTCATATCGTCGCTCGCAGCCGATTTACTTGAGCCGGCCGGCGCCCGACCCCTCGATCATGCAAGGTCCTGATACACAATGACTTTCGATCCACAGCCCTTTCGCCGGAAACCCCTGAATCCGGGGTCGTGCACGGGGTCCGGGGCCAGTGTAGCCCTTGATCGGGGACAAATCGGGGATGAAAGCCCGGCAAGCCCTCTTTTATGGCATGGAGTCCGGGGGTCGGCAAGGTTTGCCGGGCTGGTCGCCTGCCTGCTTTTTTCCGGTTTTTTCTTCAACTGCGCAGGATGTGCCGCCAACGCTCCAGGATCGTCCGATCCGACGGTGGACCGGTCGGGCGCCCCTGCCCTCTTCGAGCCCGGGGACGACGACCTGCTCCAGAAGGAGGAGGCCGCCGCCGGCACTCCGCAGGCCTCCGCGTCCCGGGACCCCGACTCGAGGTGGTCGATCGCGCTGGTCACCGTCTCCGGAGTGGACCACGAGGCGGTGGCCAGGTCGCTCTGCGACCAGATCCGGACCCGGTACCCCGAACTCAAGCCGGTCTTCAATGGTTCCCTGTCCAGGGGTGACTCCTCGGCGGTCTTCGTGGGCAGGTACGACAGTCCCTCCAGCTCCGCCTCGCGCACCATGATGGAGCGCATCGGTGGACTGAAGCTCCCGAACGGCGCCCTCGCGTTCCCGCGCGCGATGCCCGCGCAGCCGGAAGTGGCCGGTGCCCGATCGCCCTTGTCCCTCGACACCCTGAGGTCCCAGTACCGCCTGGGTCGGATCGTGTATTCGCTCAAGATCGCCGAATGGGGGACCTACGGTGATACCCAGGTCGACTACTCCACCTGCATGGATCGTGCGGAGGCCATGGCGAGGACCCTCCGGGCGCAGGGACTCAGCGCCTGGTTCGACCACAACCACGCCCGCGAGCTGAGCGTGGTGTCGGTGGGGGTGTTTGGTTCGGACGCCTACGACCCTCGCAGCACCCTCTTCGCCCCGGAGGTCGAGGTCCTGATGGAGCGATTCCCGGTCCTGTTGATCAACGGTGAACCGATCCTGAATCCCGGGACCGGGCGCCCGATGGCCCCGATCCTGATCGAGGTTCCCAATTGACCCTGCCCACGGTCCATCCCGGAGCCCGACCGTGAACGCACCTCGTCACGTGATCGGTCACCAGCGGGTGAAGACCGTCCTCCGCCGCGGCGTGCTCTCGGATCATTCCCTCCCCGCGTGGATCTTCGGGGGGCCGGCCGGGGTGGGCAAGTGCACCACCGCCATGGCGCTGGCCGGACTGATCCTCGATCCCGAAACCACCCCGGGGGACGTCGATTCGTTCCGTCCGCGGGAGGAGTCCGCTTCCGGGGTGCTGTTCCACGCGGGGACCCATCCCGACCTCCACCTGATCAGCAAGGAGCTGGCCCGCGAATCCCCGATTCGCGAGGTTCGCGAACGCAAGCTCCGGACCATCCCGGTCGCGGTGCTCCGGCAGCAGGTCATCGGGGGGATGGTCGAGAACCACGCCTTCGACGGCCCCGCCTACATCAAGCCCTACCACGGCCACGCGAAGGTGTTCATCATCGACGAGGCCGAGCTGCTCGGTCCCGAGGCGCAGAACCTCCTGCTCAAGACCCTTGAGGAGCCCCCGCCGAACACCTACTTCATCCTCGTCACCACCCGGCCTGATTCCCTGCTTCCCACGATCCACAGCCGATGCCAGCCCGTTCGCTTCGGGACCCTCGACGAGTCGGAGATGTCGGAGTGGATCGAGCTCACTCCCATGGAGGCCGAGCCCCACGAGCTCGAGTGGGCGATCCGCTACGCGCAGGGTGCACCGGGGATCGTGCTGGCCGCGATCGAGGAGGGGCTCCACGCCTGGCAGCAGGCGCTCGTGCCGATGCTGGAACAGCTGCAGTCCGGCCGTTTCCCGGAGGGGTTGTCCGCGGAGATGAACCGGGTGGTCGAGGAGTCCGCCACCGCCGCGGAGAAGGCGGATGCCCTGACCTCCAAGGAGGCCGCGGGACGACGCGCGACCGGACTGCTGGTGTCCATGATCGGCTTCCAGCTCCGCGAGCGACTGGTGGAGTCCATCGACGATCCCGCGCGGTGTGAACGGATCGCGGACGCGCTGGACGTGCTGGTCGAGGCCGAGGGCCAGATCGCCTCCAACGTGAACCGCAAGCTCGCCCTCGCCGGACTGGCTTCCAACCTCCACCGGTGCCTTGCCGGGGGATCCGCCTCGTGAACGCCCGGGAGATCGAACGGGTCTTCCTGCTGGATCGCATGCCGGAGGAGATTCCCGGAGCGATCCTCGAGCGGGCCGAGACCTGGCTGGTCGAGCAGGGATACTTCGCGCCGCCACCCGATTCGACCGTCCCGCCCGTCGACCCCGCCCCCGAGGGACGGATTCGACGGGTCCTCCTCGACGACGGGTCGGAAGTGTTCACCCACACCATCAAGTCCGGGGTGGGGCTGGTCCGGGAGGAGCGTGAACGGGTGATCCCCTGCGAGGAGTTCCGGGAGCTCTGGCCGTTGACCCGGGGCCGTCGCCTGCGCAAGACCCGGCTCCGGTTCGAGGTCGATGGGCAGGTCTGGGAGCTGGATCGATTCCACGACCTCGACTCCGAACTGGTCCTCGCCGAGGCGGAGCTTCCCGCGGTCGACACCCCCCTGGTCGTGCCTCCCTGGATCGCTCGGCACCTGGTCCGGGAGGTCACCGAGGAGCCGCGGTTCAGGAATTTCCACCTGGCCGGATCCGCCGGCCTTCCCGGCCTCGAGGAGTGATGACGAACGCCCCGGCGTCCGCTACCATTGCGGTTCCGTGGTCGGCCCACGGCACCCCCAGGAGGCACCTCCCGTGAGCCAGTTCCGCTGCCAGATCGTGACCCCCTCCGAAGCCGTGCTCGACGAGCAGGTGGAATACGTCTCGTTTCCGGCGTGGGACGGACAGGTCGGGGTGATCGCCGGAACCTCCCCGTTCCTGATGAACGCCGGTTCGGGCTCCCTGAGGATCGAATTCGGCAACGGCAGCCGCCTCTACCTGCTGGACGGGGGATTCGCCCGCATGCAGGACGACGTCCTCACCCTGCTCGCCGACGACATCATCCCCGCCGACCAGATCGAACTGAGCGAGGCCGAGGAGGAGCTGGCCGCCGCCAGCGCCGCGGCCACCGAGGCCGGACGGACGAGCGCACACCAGCGCAAGGAGATCGAGCAGGCGCAGGATCGCGCGCAGGCCAAGGTCCAGCTCGCCAAGGCGACCTCCTCCCGCCCCGGCTCGATCTGATCCCCGCCCCTGCCTGGTCGTCGAAGGGCAATTTCTGCGGTTGGACCCCAGCCAGTGCCGATAAGGATTTCATGACCGTTGCCCAGGCGGACCAAGCCATGAACAAGAGGATGACCGGAGACGACCCCCGCTTCCTGGCCGAGGTGGAGGCCCTGCTCCTGGTGGCGGATCGGCCGATTCCCGAGCAGCGACTGATCGAGGTCCTCGACATCGAGGGGGCCCAGGACCCCGGAGAGGTCCGGAGCGCCGCCATCGAGCGCGTCCGTTCGACCATCGACAGACTGAACGACGTCTACGAGGAGACCGCCCGTGCCTTCCGGATCGTGAAGCTCGCCGGCGGCTACCAGGTCATGACCCTGCCCGAGCACGGGGAGCTGCTCTCCCGCCTTCGGGGCGAGCGCCAGCTGCAGCGGATCACCCCGGCGGCCCTCGAGACCCTCGCGATCATCGCCTACCGGCAGCCCATCCTCCGCGCGGACCTGGAGTCCATTCGCGGGGTCGCCTGCGGCGAGGTCCTGCGTGGACTGCTCGATCGTCGACTGGTCAGGATCACGGGTCGTGCCGACGAGATCGGTCGCCCGATGCTCTACGGGACCACCAAGGAGTTCCTGCAGGTCTTCGGTCTCTCCAGCCTCAAGGACCTGCCCCAGGCCAAGGACCTCTGAGCCCGACGAGGCGCCCGGTCACATCGCACTCTGCAGTCGACGCTCCTCCCGGGAGATCGCGGTGACGTGGTCCCGGTGGGGGAGCATCCAGCGACGGACCTCCCGCCTCATGGTCTCGAAGTCCCCGGCGGTCCTGATGACCTCCTTGAGCGGCTTGATGTGGCCCATGGTCTTGCCGTAGCGACTGATCCGCTGGTTCATGCCCTTGAGCGCCTGGGGGAGTTCCGCGTAGCGGTCCAGCAGGTCGATGTGCCTGAGTATCGCCCGGCACTTCTGGTTGAACGAGGGTTCGGGGCCCACCACCCCGGTCTCGAGGAGGATCCTGGCCCGTTCGAAGATCCAGGGGGTTCGCAGCGCTCCCCGCCCGATCATCACGCCCTGGCATCCCGAAGCCCGCATGAGCTCCACCACGTGCTCAGGTTCGGTCACGTCGCCGTTGCCGATCACCGGGATCGAGTCGACCGCCGCCACGACCTCCCCGATCGCCTGCCAGTCCGCGCGGCCGCTGAACATCTGCGCGGTGGTCCGACCGTGGACGGTCACCGCGGCGATCCCGCAGCGTTCCATGTCCCGGGCGAGTCGGGGACCGACGATCGAATCCTCGTCCCAGCCCAGCCGGATCTTCGCGGTGACCGGCACCCGTCCCGCCGCGTGACGGTCGACCGCCGAGATGATCCGCTCCACCAGCCTCAGCGTCGAGGGGCAGTCCCTCAGCAGGAGGGATCCGCCGTTCTTCTTGGCGACCTTGTCCACCGGACAGCCCATGTTGATGTCGATGACCCGCGCCCCGTGGTCGATCGCCCAGAGCGCCGCCTCCGGGAGGGGGTCCTCCGAGTTCCCGTAGAGCTGCATGCCCACCGGCTGGTCAAGGGCGTTGGTCTGGGCCAGGTTCACCGACTTCGGCACGCCCGAGAGAAGCGCCCGGCTGTTGAGCAGGTCCGTGTAGGCGATCCCCAGCCCCCCGAGCTCGCGGCAGAGGATGCGGAACGGCAGGTCGCAGTAGCCCGCGATGGGCGCCAGCAGCAGGGGGGTCTCGAGTTTGACCGGTCCCAGGTCCATGGCGGCCGATTCTAGGAGAGGTCGCCCCCCCGGGGAACCCTCAACCGAGCACGCCCGGCGCCCCGTCCCAGGCGCCCCCGCAGTCCGGACAGCGACCGCGTTCGAGTTCCTTGTCGTAGACGCATCCGCAATGCGGGCACGTGAAGCCGCCTCCCCCGGGGGGCTGGCTTCGATTCCGCCGCATCCGGGCGCGCCTGGTCAGCTCGAAGGGGAACCCGATCGAGAGGATGAGCATCGCGATCGGCATCGCGGTGGTGAGCGCGGTGTAGCCGAAGATCGTCCCCCCGAAGGCGAGGTACCAGCCCAGCGCACCGAGTTCGACGAGCAACCAGGCCAGCAGGGTCGCCCGGCCCAGGTAGCGGATCCTGAGGTGCACGACGGTTCCCACCACCGCCGCGGCCCCGAGCAGGATCAGTGCGGTCCAGGGATCGATCATTGTCCGGTTTCCGGTCCGGGGATCACCAGCTCACCCCCCCGGATGCTCCAGTCGTTGCCGAAGAAGCCCGCGGCGCGCACGCCGTCCCCCTCGCCCCGCAGCATCTCGACCCCGAGCACGGTGAGGTCCGGATAGCCGATTCCCGAGACCCAGTAGGGCTGCACCCCGGCCAGGCGGTTGCCCGTCATGCCGGTGCCGGTGACCACCCCGACGCTGGTCCCGGGTTCCCGGGGATGGGGTCGCACCATGAGCACCGCGAGATCCTCGCCTTCCACCCGGCGGTCCCCGATCACCACCCCTTCCCGGTCGACGTGGACCTCGTCGTCGACCAGGATCGGCCACGCGTGATTGGTGTCCGCGTTCCCGAAGAGGATGACGTTGCGACCACCGACCGAGTCCGGTCGGTCGACGAGGAACCGGTCGTCGACGATCTCGACGGAGCCGTTGCCCCGGTACCACCACTGCTCGGCGTTGAAGCGCGCGAGGTTCCTCAGGAGCGCGGTCTCCTCCTCGGTCCCCGCGGTCCCGACCACGAAGACCATCCGCCTGCGGAAGGCGTCCTTGAAGGGTCCGCTCCGCTCCGGGTTCTTCGCGGGGCGGCGGGCGGCACCCCGAGCCCCGGCCTCCTCCAGGGACCAGGCGCCATCCTCGCCGCGCTGCAGCGGGAGGGACCGTCGGCCGACGACGTCGCCCAGTGCCTGCACCGTGCTTCCGTCCAGTTCGATCAGGACCCGCTCGTCCTCCGCGCCCCCGAACGCCCCGAGATCGAGTTCCAGGATCCGGACGTTCTCGGTGGTACCGGTGATGGTCCCGGCATCGAGGTCCCGCTCGATGCGGACCCGACTCGGTTCCATCGACCGCTCCTGCTGGACCACGCTCACCCAGTCGAAGCTGGAGGAGATCCCCGGACCCGGCGTGGTGAAGTCGATGGTGTCCCGGTCCCGGGGCGCGGGCAGCGTCCGGGCCCTGAGGAACTCGATCAGCGGAGGCCAGTCCATGCACTGGTCGCCCCACCAGTGCCCCGCACCGGGGATCTCCTGGTAGGTGAAGTCGGGGTGGAACGTGCCCAGTTCGCGTCGCATCAACCTCGCCTGGCTGACCGGCACGTTGTCATCGGCGTCGCCGTGGAGGATGAACACCCCCAGCGGGGCGTAGTTGGACTTGAAGCGAAGGGTGTCGGAGCTTCCCGCCGACCTCATCAGCACGTCCTCCACCCCGTGCCGTTCGACCATCTCGTCGGCCCTGGCCCCGGTGTAGGTCTGGAAGGAGGGCCAGCCCGCACTGGGTGCGATCGCCGCGAAGCGATCCGGGAACATGGCCCCGATGTGCCACGTCCCGTGGCCTCCCATCGAGTGCCCGGTGAGCCACTGCCGACGGGGGTCGGTCGCGAAACGCTCACGGGCGTGGTCCATGACCTCGAGCGCGTCCCAGCGCCCCCAGTCCTCCCAGTCGAACCCGAACGGACGCCGGTTGGTCGGGGCCACGATGACCGCGAAATCCGTCGGTCGGTAGCAGGCCGCCTGGCGCTGGGCCTCCACGCTGGCTCCGTGCAGGGAGAGGATCAGGCCCGGAGCGCCTTCCGATTCCCGGGGGGGGACCACCGCGTAGTACTGGACCCCGTCGTCGATGTCGCTCTGGAAGGTGACCCGGTGCTTCTGGTCCCGGTCCCGGACCCGCAACCTGACCCGACGTCGGTCGTCGCCCACCGCGAGCTCCAGTTCCACTTCGTCCCGTCCCGCTTCGGGGACGAGCAGCATGCTCGGGATTCGGACCGGCACCTTGGAGATCGAGCGTGCCGGCAGGGAGACCGTCCCGACCGATGACCGAACCCCCTCCCGGTGTCCCGTGAGTTCGACCGTCCTCGGTTCGGCGGCCGCGTTCACCACCACGATCCCCAGCCAGAGGTCCTCCGGCCGATCGCGCAGCACGTCCGGCAGGGTGTCGTCCCGCTCGAGGAAGAAGGTCTGCATGTCGGAACCCGACTCGCCTGTCGGCAGGGGCCTGATCGCTCCCTTGAATCCGCCACGCCCGCAGAAGAAGAGGAATTCGTTGGTCCCCTTGCGGAGCTCCACCGGCAGGACCGTGGCTCCGTACCGGTATGGATCCCCGACCCTCGGGATCCCGTTGACGTAGACCATGGAATGGCCTTGGGCATCCAGCAGCACCGTGCCCGGCTCGTCCGCCTCGTAGGTGCAGTAGGCGTATCCGCCCCGGAGCACCGAGGAGGTCATCCACCCGTTGGTGCCGGCCTCCATCCTCTTCCAGTTCCGGGTCATGCCTCGCGGGTTCCGGACCGTGTCACCCTCCGCCGGCGCCTCGAAGCTGCCCTGGACCAGCTGGCTCTCGATGACGTCGCTCCGGACCGGCCGGCGCCCCCCGTTGCGTACGCCACCGATGACCAGTGCCTCCTCGAACTGGTGCACCGGCTCCGGCAGCTCCTCGGCGTGCACCACGGTGCAGGCCAGCATCACCACGAAAATGAACGATCGTCTCGGATGTCGCATCGACCCTGATTCTCCTGTGTCGAACGGTCGTCCGGCCGGCCTCAGCCGAACATCATCTCCAGAAGGATAGACCGAACCGCCTCGCACGGGATCGCGCCACCCCGGTCGGGCTCGTCCACCCCCAGCAGGACCGGTTCCCGGCCCGGCCTGGAATCGGTCCGCCCGTGACTCCCACGGACCAGCCTCGCATCGAGGGGCACGATGTCCAGGGTCGTCCGGATCCCGAGCTTCATCAGTGCGACCTTCCATGCGGCCCTGAGTCGACTGGTGGCGAACAGCTCCCGGGGGTCGTAGCCCGGCTTTCGGTGGATATCGACCGTCCTCGAGTAGTCCGGGGCGCGATCCTCGGACGACCACCAGTCGTGGACGAACCAGCTGCCGTGTTCCGCGACCGCCACGAGGTCCCCCGCGCGGTGGTGTCCGAGTCCGAGTTCATCGGGCGGGACGATGCGCTCCACGCCCGGCACCTGCTGCAGGAGCGATCGAACGGAGTCGACCTCGGTCCCCGGGGTCACGTAGACGTGCGCCACCTGGTGGTCCGCCACCGCCAGCGCCCGACTCTCGCTGGGAACCAGCATCTCGCTTCCTCGCTCCTCCCGGAGCTCGAGGAATCCGTGCTCCCGCAGGACCCGATTGAGGGCCACCGGGCGTTCCACCGCCTCGATCGAGTACTCGCTGGCGATCAGCACGCGGACCCCCTGCCCCTCGAGGTGGTCGATCAGCCGTCCCACCTCGCGGTCGAGCTGGCGAAGGTGATGCTCGATTTCCGGATGGTCGGGTCCCAGCTTCTGGAGCGGGTAGTCGAGGTGGGGGAGGTAGACCATCTGAAGCGTCGGTCGGTATCGGTCGGCGACCTCGATCGCCGCGTCGGTGATCCAGCGCGTCGACTCGATTCCCGCGCCCGGTCCCCAGAACCTGAACAACGGGAACACCCCGTGCCGCCGCTGCAGCAGGTCCCGCAGCTCCGCCGGTCGCGTCAGGCAGTCCGGCAGCTTCCGGCCGTTCGCCCGGTAGATGGGACGGGGGGTCACGAACACGTCCACGTCCGAGTTCATGGCGTACCAGCAGCAGACGTTCGCGCAGGTGAACCGCTCGTCCCTCCTGCGCGCCTCCCGCCAGACCGGTTCCGATTCCACCAGGCGCTGGCTCTGCTTCCAGAACTTCACCTCGCCCTCCGTGCGGTCGTACCAGCCGTTGGAGACGATCCCGTGCTCGCCGACCGGCCGGCCGGTCAGCATGCTGGTCTGGACCGTGGTGGTGACCGCCGGGAACGCGGGGGCCAGGGCCCGGACGCCCCCCGACCGTTCCGCGAATCCGCGGATCGCCGGGGTGTGGGCGCCGATGTGGTTCCTCCCCAGGGCCACGATGTCGAGCAGGGCTACGCGTTGCATCAGTTCACACCCGGACCGTCAGGTCCCCTTGATCCTTCTGTGGCCCCACACCGTCACCGCGAACAGGAGCAGGCAGGCCACCGACAGTATCCCCTGACCGTACTGGATGAGGTAGACGGCATCCAGAAGCGCGATCCCCGCGATCCACATCTGTATCGAGCCTCCCGGGGAGTGCGGCCGGGCGAGGTAGCGCCGCCAGGCGAGGATGAACCACACCGCGGCGAGTCCGCTGGAGACCACCGTCATCAGCATGTCGCCCCGGAACAGCGGGGAGTTCATGACCGCCTCGCTGTTCCGCGACCACGCGACCAGTCCCCCGGCGAGCTTCACCACCATCAGGGTCACCAGGGGCAGGAAGGTGCAGGCAAGGCACCCGTTGCGGAGCCAGCGGGGAATCGCCACTCCCTCGCCCTGTTCGTCCCGGACCTCGCCCCTCGCGATCAGGCTGAAGGCCGCCACGTAGAGGGACATCGAGAGAATGAACGGGACCACCGGCAGGGCGATCAGGTTGGGCCACGTCAGGTATTCGAGGACCAGCGGTCGCGGGGTGGTGAACTCGAGCTGGTCGGTCATCACCAGCAGGCAGGTCACGTAGACCATGCCCCGGCAGCCCCCCATCGCCAGCACCCACCAGGCGCTCCGGGTGTGGAACCGGTCGTACAGGAACACCAGGACGACCAGCAGCAGCGCGGCCACCAGGCCTCGGGGAAAGGCGATCTGCAGGCCATCCGGCTCCTCCGCGGCCCGCGCCCCGACCAGTTCCCCCAGTATCACCAGCACCAGGGCCGAACACATCAGGGTGGCGGCGAGCCGTCCCGCGCCGAACACGCTGACCCGACCCGAGGGGAGTGGGCGGCCCGGCCGCTCGACGCGGTCGACCTCGAGGTCGAAGACGTCGTTCAGGACGAATCCCCCGAGGTAGATGCACGCGATGGCGAGCAGCAGGGGCAGCACCACCCCGAACACCAGCAGCGAATCCAGCGCCAGCGGGGTGATCATGAACACCCCGACCAGGCTGCTGGTGACCACCGACGGCAGGTTTGAGATCCGGGTCAGCTCGAACCATGTTCGCAAGGTCACGTTCATCCGGTGGTTCCGTAGCCTTCCTGCTCGACGAGTCTTCGCAGCCAGCGTAGCTCCTCGGCGATTCCCCGCGCCAGTCCCGGTGGCGCGTAGGCCTCCGGCAGCACGTTCCAGGCGTAGGTCTCCACCTCGAGGGGAGGCAGTCCGTCGGGGCAGGCCCGGATGAACTCGAGGATCTCCGACTGGGTGGTCCCGAGGGGACCCAGGGCCTCGACGAAGAGCGGCACGTGGAAGTGCACCCGGACGGTGCCCGTCCCGATGCCACGCTCGAGGAGTCGAGGCAGGTCCTCGAAGAATGTGCAGGTCCCGTCGTCCGATCGAAGCACCGACTGGTGGAGGTACCTCGGCTCCGCGAAGTCGGCCAGGGCCCGCTCCACCGCCCGGTCACCCGCGACCACCCGTCCCTCCGGACACGATGACACCTGGACCTTCCCGATCCCGATCCCCGCCTCCCGATAGGTCCCGATCACCTCGGCCTGATCCTCGAACATGACCGCGCTGTGGCAGATGTCGTGACAGACGCGCAGGTACCTTCGTGCGAAGTCCGGGAGTCGCTCGAAGAGTCCGACCACGTCCCGGGCGCGATCCAGGCAGCAACCGGGCTCGGGCTCGAGGTCCACGTGCACCAGTCGACCGGTCCTGGATTCCAGTTCCCGGAGCCCCCTCGCGGCCTCCACCAGGTGGTCCACGGCCGGCTCGATCGAGTCGACCGAGGCCCGCCATCCGATCGGCAGGGTCGAGATCGACAGGCTGTCGATCCGCCCGGGTGCGATGTCCGCGAGCAGACGTGCCAGACGCAGCGTGTGGTCCAGGCGCCGGCGATCCCGCCAGTCCGGCCGGTAGACCTCGCCCTTGACCACCTCGGCGTGGAAGTCGCCCTGCGGGAATCCGTTGATGGTGAACACGAAGAGCCCGAGGGCCTCGAGCTCGGACCGGAACCGCCCCAGTCGAACATCGTCCTCGAGCTCCCCGACCACCGTCTCGGGAAGCCAGAGTCCCACGCCCAGCTCCCGGTCCTCCAGCTCCTCCCGGACCGCGGCCGAGTACCGAGTCAGGTTCTCCAGGGTCAACTCCAGGCTGTTGCCCGCGTGGACGTTCGTGCAGTACCCGATGATCGGTGGTGGATTCGCCATCGGTCAGGGACTGTTGGTGCTGAACTTCCCGCTCTGGGAGAGGAACTTCAGCGGGTTCTCGAAGGAGACCTTGCGGATCATCTCCTCGAGGTGACCGCGGGACCTGAGTTCCTGCTGGCACTTGGGCACCGCGAGCGGATCGCTCGGGCCCCAGTCACCGGCACTGTTGATCCATATCCGCTCCTGGCCGTAGACCTCGAAGATGTCCGCCGCCCTCTGGGGGGTGCACTTGGTCTCCGGGTAGAGGGTCATGCCCGCCCAGTACCCCCGGTCCAGCACCAGTTCCACGGTGTGCTCCTCCACGTGGTCGACCAGCACCCGCCCCGGGTCCACGCCCGCGTCGTCCAGGGCATCGAGGATCAGCCGGGTCCCCTTGAGCTTGTCCTCGAGGTGGGGGGTGTGGATCAGGATCATCTGGTCGTGCCTGCCGGCGAGTTCGAGGTGCTCCTCGAAGATCCGCAGCTCGTTCCGCGAGTTCTTGTTGAGACCGATCTCCCCGATCCCCAGCACGCCGGGTCGCTCGAGGAATTCAGGGATGATCGACATGACCTCGCGGGCCAGCCCGAGGTCCTCCGCCTCCTTGGGGTTGATGCACAGCCAGGTGTGGTGGGCGATGCCGTACTGGGCGGCCCGTCGCGGCTCGTACTCCGTCAGGGTCCTGAAGTAGTCGAAGAAGCCCGCGGCACTCGATCGGTCGTAGCCGGCCCAGAAGGCGGGCTCGGTGATCGCGACGCACCCCGCGAGGGCCATCCTCTCGTAGTCGTCGGTGGTCCGGCTCACCATGTGCACATGGGGGTCGATGTACATGCAGGGCTCCCTCTCAGTCGTCCGCGGACCCGGGGTCGTGGGCACCCAGTGCACCCTTCATCGGTGCGGCATCCACCGGGTCCAGGGTGGGGTCGCTGAAGACCTCCTGGATTCGTCTCGCGCGATCGTGCCCCGTCACCCCGAGCTGTTCGATCGCCCGGTGCATGGCCCGGATCCTGAAGTCATCGCCGGATCCTCCCGCCCGCTCCACGCGATCCAGGAACGCCGCGATGTCCAGCAGCTTCGCCCGGTGCTCGAGGAAGTACCGCCCGATCACCTCGTCGGGGGGGACCGGACATCGTTCGGCTGGCGTCGTCATTGGCTCAGGGACCCGTCTTGCTGGAGTTGCCGGGAACGTCGTTTCAGTTCGGTGACCGCCTGGGACATGGCCCGCATGTCGATCTCGTGCAGGTCCACCGGATCACCGAGGTCCCGCACCATAGTGATCGTCAATTCACCTCCCAGATGTTCGCGGAATTCCTCGAGTCCCTCCGCAAGGTCCGCGGTTCGTTCCAGTTCCGGGGTGAAGAGGGGCAGGCCCAGTCCGGCAAGCAGCTCCAGGCTCCGGTCGACCAGCACGGTATCGGTCAGCCCCGTGCACCCGCCGTAGACCATGTCCAGTGCGATCCCGATCGAGACCGCGTCGCCGTGCCGGAGCCGGAAGTCGGTCAGCTGCTCGAGCTTATGCGCGGACCAGTGCCCGAAATCCAGCGGTCGCGCCTCGTTCAGCTCGAACGGGTCCCCACCCCGGGTGATGTGCGCCATGTGCAGCTGCCCCGACCTCGCGATCAGCGGCATGGCGGCCTCGAGGTCCCGGTCCGCGATGGCCCGGTGGTTACGCTCCAGTTCCGTGAACAGCACGGGGTCCTTGAGGAGCGCGATCTTCACGACCTCGCTGAAGCCGCTGGTCCAGTCCGGATCCTCGAGGCTGCGAAGCAGCTCCCGGTCGCACAGCACCGAGCAGGGGGGGACGAAGGTCCCCACGAAGTTCTTCTTGCCGAACCGGTTGATCCCGTTCTTGACCCCGACCCCCGAATCGCACTGTCCCAGCACGGTGGTGGGCATCCGGACCAGGCGCACCCCGCGGTGGGCGACGGCCGCGGCGTAGCCCGCCGCGTCCAGCACCGCGCCACCGCCGATCACCAGCACCACGGACTTGCGGCAGATGCGGTTCACGCTGATCGACTCGAGCACCCGGTCGACCAGTTCGTCACCCTGCTTGGCGACCTCGCCCCCGGGAGTCAGGATCACGTCCTCGAGGCGGGGGACCCTATCCGCATGGGCCTCGAGGTAGCTGCGAAGCCCGTCCTCGATCCCCGGATTGGACCGCGGGACCCCGGCATCGAAGACCGCGATCATCCTGCGGATCTCCGCGCGATCGGTCGCCTCGCCCAGGGCATCCGCCAGCGCGGGGTTCTCGACCGCGAACGCGTCGCTGGTGAACCTGAGCACGTGACGCCAGCGGACGTCGAAGGACTCCTCCATGTCGAAACCGGACCCGGGATGTGAATCGTCAGTCATGGAGGTGCTTTCAGTCCGGCGTCCCGCCGAGGAACGACCTTCGCCGCGGTCTCGGCCCGGACGAGTGGAGACCGTCAAGTCTATCGGGGCGGGGTGCCGGACCACGTGGAAAAGTTCCCCCACCGGTCCCCGGGACGGCTCCTCGATCCTCGTGCAGGCTCAATAAATAGGCCACGGCGGAGGGGCAGCCACCGTGACCCGCCCTGACGACCGCGCCAGGGCATTGATTCAGCCGGTTCCCTCCGGTGTGCCGATTTGTGTCGTGCTCCTTCGGGAACAGCCTCAGTACGCGGTGTGGTCGAAGCGGTTCGATTCGAATTCGCCTAATCGCGCTCCGAAACGTCCCAGCCCCCGTCAGTGCTCGCTTAAACCCGATTCACGCGGAAAGATGGTGCAGGCAGACCGCCGCGGCCACCCCGACGTTGAGGCTGTCCGTGCCCGGGGCCATGGGGATCCTGACCAGTCGGTCACACTGCCGCAGTGAACCCTCGCCGAGTCCCTCGAATTCGCTGCCCACCGCGAGCGCGACCCGCCTGCCCGCCTCGAGTTCCTTGAGCGGACGCGCGGCGGGGTCCAGCGAGGCCCCGATAACCTCGATCCCTCGCCGCTTCAGCTCGACCAGCGTCCCTTCCCAGTCCCGGGACCGATGGTAGGGGACCCGCAGGGCATGCCCGATCGAGACCCGGAGGCTCTTGCGGTACAGCGGGTCGTGGCAGTCGGGACTCAGGATCACGCAGTCCACCCCGAATGCCGCCGCATTCCTGAACAACAGCCCGATGTTGTCGATGTTGTTGATCCGGTCGCACACCAGGACCCGCGCGGGTCCGTCGGGCGGCGGAAGCACCGCCTCGAGGGTGCACGCGTCCTCTCCGGGACGATTCCCGCAGGCCAGCACCCCACGGTGGAGGTCGAACCCCGCGATCGACTCGATCAGTGCCTGGTCCGCGACGTAGATCGGGGTCTCGGGCGAAGGGGACTTCGCCACCAGGTCCCCGACCCGCTCCAGCTGGGCCTCCGACACCAGGATCGACCTCGTCATCCCCGGCCGCTCGAGCATCACCTCGACCACCAGGACCGCCTCCCCGATGAAGAGCCCGGCGCGTCCACCCTTCCCCAGCAGGTCCTTTTCACGGATGTCTCGATAGTCCTCGATCCGCGGGTCGTCGGGGTCCTCGATCCGGACCGACTTCGCGGCGCTCGATGTCATCCTGCACCGTTCCCGATCCGGGTCCCGACGTGGGTGGGGAGCGACGCGCTCATTCCTCGCCGTGGGCCTGCATGCCCTCGCAGCTGCAGACCAGGTTGCGGTCACCGAAGGGGTTGTCGACCCGTCCGACGTGCGCCCAGAACTTGCCCTGCTTCAGCCATTCCACGGGCCAGGCCGCCCGGGACCTCGGGTAGGGATGCTCCCATTGCTCGGATCCGATCATCTCCATGGTGTGCGGCGCGTTCTTGAGGAGGTTGTCCTCCGTGTCCGCCCGGCCTTCCTCGATCTCGCGGATCTCGGCCCGGATCGAGATCAGCGCGTCGCAGTACCGGTCGAGTTCCTCGAGTGACTCGCTTTCCGTCGGCTCCACCATCAGGGTGCCGGCCACCGGCCAGCTCATGGTCGGGGCGTGGAATCCGTAGTCCATCAGGCGCTTCGCGATGTCGTCGATCCTGATGCCCGCGGTCTTCTCGAACCCTCGGCAGTCCATGATGAACTCGTGCGCGCAGCATCCGTTCTGGTTCGTGAAGAGGATGTCGTAGGAATCGCCCAGCCGCTTTGCCATGTAGTTGGCGTTGAGGATGGCGATTTCGCTGGCCTGCCGCAGCCCCCGGCTTCCCATGCACGCGATGTACATCCACGAGATCGGCAGGATCATCGGGGATCCGTAGGGCGCCGCGGAGATCGCCCCGATGGGCGTGCCCCCCGCCGATCGCGGGGCGACCACCGGATGCGTCGGGAGGAAGGGAGCGAGCTCCTCGGTCACTCCGATCGGTCCCATGCCCGGCCCGCCCCCGCCGTGGGGGATGCAGAAGGTCTTGTGGAGGTTGAGGTGGCAGACGTCGGCCCCGAGGTCCCCCGGCCGGGTCAGGCCGACCTGCGCGTTCATGTTCGCACCGTCCATGTAGACCAGGCCGCCTGCTTCGTGCACCAGGTCGCAGAGCTCCCGGATCCCCTCCTCGAAGACTCCGTGGGTCGACGGGTAGGTCACCATGATCGCGGCCAGCTGCTCGCCGCACTCCTCGATCCGGACCCTGAGGTCCGCGAGGTCGATGTCCCCGGTCTCCTCGCAGCAGTTCACCGGGACCACTTCCATGCCCGCGATCACCGCGGAGGCGGGATTGGTCCCGTGCGCCGACATCGGGATCACGCACTTGGTCCGTGCGGTGTCCCCTCGCGAGTCGTGGAGGGCCTTGATCACCATGAGCCCCGCGTACTCCCCCTGGGAACCCGCGTTGGGCTGGAGGCTGACGGCCCGGAATCCGGTGATCTCGGCCAGCCAGCCCTCGAGCTGCTCGAACAGCCTCGCGTAGCCCTGCGTCTGCTCGACCGGGGCGAAGGGGTGCAGGTCCGCGAAGCCGTGCCAGGTGATGGGCAGCATCTCCGCCGCGGCGTTCAGCTTCATGGTGCACGATCCCAGCGGGATCATCGAATCCGCCAGCGAAAGGTCCCGGGACTGGAGTCGCTTCGCGTACCTGAGCAATTCGGTCTCGGAGCGGTGCTCGTTGAACACCGGGTGCGTCATGTACCCGGTCTTGCGCTCGTTGGCTCCCAGCCGATGCTCCTGGTCCGTCAGCTCGCCGGGGTTCGGCTGCTCGGCTTCGCCCCGAGGCGTGAAGACCCGGACCAGGCACTCGAGGTCCTCGAGTCGCGTCGTCTCATCGAGGGTGATGCCGAACGCATCCTCCCCCGGGAATTGCCTCAGGTTGATGCGTTCCCCCGCCGCCGCCTCCAGCACCTGCTCGCCGGTCATCCCCGCCCCGAGTCGGACCTTCAAGGTGTCGAAGAACGAGCCGTCCCCCGTGGAGTGACCAAGCTTGCGGAGGCATTCCGCGAGCGCGCAGGTCATGCGGTGGATCCTGGAGGCGATCGCCTCCAGCCCATCCGGACCGTGGTACACCCCGTACATGGAGGCCACGATCGCCAGCAGGACCTGCGCGGTGCAGATGTTGCTGGTCGCCTTGTCCCGTCGGATGTGCTGCTCACGCGTCTGGATCGCCATGCGAAGCGCGGTCTTGCCCTGGGCGTCCCGGGAGACTCCGATGAGCCTCCCCGGCATCTTGCGGACCAGCGGCTGCTTGCAGGCGAGGTAGGCGGCGTGCGGGCCTCCGTATCCCATCGGGACCCCGAAACGCTGGGTCGAGCCCACCGCGATGTCGGCTCCCCACTCGCCCGGTGGCTTCAGGAGGCACAGGGACATCGGGTCGGCGGCCGCGACCACCAGCGTCTTGTGCCGGGCCGCGGATTCCGCCAGCCCGGAGAAGTCGTGGATGCTTCCGTCCGTGGCCGGGTACTGGACGAGCACTCCGGCCCAGTTGCCGCCCTCGGGATCGAAGTCCGCGACGTCCCCGACCGTCACCTTCGCCCCGAGTCCGGGCGCTCGAGTCATGATGACCTCGATCGTCTGGGGGTGGCACTGGTCGGACACGAAGAACTCGCAGCGTCCTCCCCGATGCTGGGCCAGGCACATCGCCATGGCCTCGGCGGCGGCGGTGGATTCGTCCAGGAGCGACGCCCCGCAGATCGGGAGCCCGGTCAGGTCCGAGATCATCGTCTGGAAGTTCAGCAACGCCTCGAGCCGGCCCTGGGAGATCTCCGCCTGGTACGGGGTGTACTGCGTGTACCAGCACGGGTTCTCCACGATGTTGCGGAGGATCACCGCCGGGGTGACGGTGCCGTGGTATCCCATTCCGATGTGGCTCTTCCAGCACTGGTTCTCATCGCACATCCCGCGGATCACCTCCAGGGCCTCGGCTTCCGAGAGGCCGTGACTGGTGGCCGGCGCATCGAGCCGGAGCTCGTTCCGGTACCTCAGGGATCCCGGGATCGCAGCGTCCATGAGCGACTCGAGGTCCTCGTAGCCGACGGTGGCCAGCATCTCCGCGACCTCCCGCCGGTCGGGCCCGATGTGGCGATCGACGAAGCGATCGGTCGGCTCGAACGGCGGTCTGGCGGGTGATGAATGGTCGGTCATGGGGCCCCTGGCCTCGATACCTGCAGCGGTCATGGGATGCTTGTTCCTTCGAAATCGTGGCGGTCGTGGTCGATTCTGTCAGATGTTAGCGGCGCCGGTGCCCATGGTCGACTCAAACTTCTCCTCCAGCAGCCCGTTTTCCGAACCCCGGGGGCGCGTTCTCCGTAGGACCGACACGCGCTCCCCGGAATCCTGTGGAGGACCTCGGGTCGATCGGCGCCGGACCACCAGTACACGAGACGGGGGCTTCCTCATGAAGCCGATATGTTCGCACAGCAGGTTCGAGATCTGGTCGCGTATCCCGGGACAGGAGAAGCCCGGGCTCCTCGGCCGCAGGTTCGCCAGGCTCTGGCCGGTCCACGAGCATCGAAGGGTGGACGTCCGGATCCTGAGGCGATCCGGGATCGAGCACGGGTTCGAGGGGCTGGTGGTGGGGCTCACCGCCGAGGCCGCCTCCGGGGTGCTCAGCGGGCTCATGGTCCGCGAGCAGGAATGCTCGCGGATGACCGCGTCCTACGAACTCCCCCTCGACCGGCTGCTGGGCCTCAGGGATCCCGTCTACCAGAAGCTGATGCTGGGCACCCACGCCTCGATCGACGTCGCGGTCGTCCGCAGCCTGGCCCGGGCCGCGATGAATTCCGAGTCCAGCCGAAGGATCTCCTGCCTCTGCGCCCTCGCCAAGTTCGTCGACCGAAGGGACCTGCCGGTCCGCCAGGTGAAGGCCCTGCTCGACGAGCTCGATGCCGGGGTGCTTGCCGAGGATCCGACCCTGGGCTCCCGGGCGTCCGTCGCCTGATCCGGCCCGGCGGCCTCAATCCCAGCGGAACACGCCCTTCTTCCAGGCGTAGATGTAGGCCACGATGCTGGTTCCCATGAAGAACAGGATCCGCCCCAGGAAGAGCAGGGCCTCCTGTCCCCCCGGCTCCAGCTGGGTGTAGGTCACCGCCCACGGGTAGAGGAAGATGATCTCGACGTCGAACACCAGGAAGGTCATCGCCAGCACGTAGAAGCGGACGTTGAACCGCTTCCGAGTGGATCCGATGGGGTTCATCCCGGATTCGTAGGCGATCGCCTTGGTCGACCCCTGTTCGCGAGGTCCGATGACATGGCTCAGGATCAGGTTGGCCACCACGAAGCCCAGCGCCATCAGCAGGATCACCAGGATGGGGATGTAGAAGGCGAGATCCACTTCCGCGACGAGCAGGCTCATGCCGCATCTCCTCTGGTCCCCGGACTCCGGGTTCATGCCCGAGGTCGGGAAGGACCGATCCTACCCGCTCGGGATCCCGGTGGTCCAGTGTCACTCCGGGGATCCGCCCCCCCGGGGTCCGACCCTCGAGGACCAGGCCCCCTGGTTCGTGAGCGCCTTCGAGGTCGGCGCCGCGTCGTGCCCGGCGTCAGGCGAACCCCTTCGGGCGTCTTCCGTTGACCGCGAGTCCGCGTTCAAGGGCGTCACCGAGGCGGCACAGGGTGCCCTCGTCGAACAGACGCCCGACCAGGGTGATCGATCCCGGGCGACCTTGTTCCGAGAAACCACTCCGCATCACCAGGGTGGGGTGCCCCGTGGAGTTGGTCACCACCAGCAGGTCCGTGAAGGGGGGGGCGATGATGGCATCGAACCGGTCGTTCATGAACGATTCCATGGTCCTCATCACCTGCCTTCGCACCCGACTCGCCTGGATGAGTTCGATCGCGGGGATGAACCAGCTCTGGCGGAAGGTGTTCGGCCAGGCGGCGTCGGCCTGCCATTCGAGTTCGTCGTCGCGTCCGCTCCGGGTCAGTTCCTCGAAGGCCGCGGCGCTCTCGGCGAACAACGGGACCATGAGCGGCGCGGTCTCGATCTCGGGCAGCTCGATCGGCACCAGCTCGGTCCCCGCCTCTCGCAGGACCCGGAGGACCGGGTCCCCGTCGGCGAACCACGACGGGTCGTAGCCCACCCTGAGCCCCCGGGGGGTCTGACCCGCATCGAAGTAGAACGGCTCGTCCACGCTGCATGGATCGCCGGGGCTTGCTCCATTGATCGCCTCCAGCACCAGCGCCGAATCCAGCACCGACCGGGTGATGGGCCCGATCTTGTCCATGCTCCAGCAGAGCGCCATGACCCCGTTCCTCGCCACCCTCCCGAAGGTCGGGCGCAGGCCCGTCGCCCCGCACCGATCGCAGGGGGAGACGATCGAGCCCAGGGTCTCGCTGCCCAGGGCGAAGGGGACCAGCCCGGCCGCGGTCGCGGCGGCGCTTCCCGCGCTCGAACCGCTGGAACCCTGCTCGGGATCGAAGGGGTTCCGGCAGGTCCCGCCGTACCAGATGTCACCGTAGGCGAGTGCGCCCACCGCCAGCTTGGCGACCAGCACCGCTCCCGACTCGTCCAACCTCCGCACCACCTCCGCGGTCCCGACCGAGACCCGGTCCCGGAACGGGCTTGCTCCCCAGGTGGTGGAGGTCTCCGCGACGTCGATGATGTCCTTCGCTCCCCAGGGAACGCCGTGCAGCGGCCCCCGCCAGCGACCGGCCCGCAACTCCTCGTCCGCCCGGCGGGCCTGGGCCAGGGCACGTTCCTCGGTGAGCGAGACCACGCACCTGAGTCGAGGATCCGTCTCCCTGAGTCGCCGGATGCTGAGCCTGGTCAGCCGCAGGCTGGTGATCGATCCCCGTTTCAACCACTGGCCGAGCCGCCAGACCGGTGCGTAGGCCAGTTCGAGGTCGTCGTCCGGGCAGGGGCCCGGATCCGGAAGGTCACTGGAGGGTTCACCGGTTCCGGTGGCCCGCTGGAGGGGTACGCCCGGCAGCTGCGCCCGGAACACCTCCGCGGGCGGCAGCTCGTTGGGCAGGGGGCCGAGTTCGAGGCGCCGGGCGATCATGGTCCTCTGTTCGGCGATCGTGCGGAGCATCTGCTCACGCTCCGTGGGGGTGAACGAGATCCCGGCCAGCTTCTCCGCTTCCTCGAGCGTCCCCGCGTCGAGGTCCGACGGAGCGCCCTCCCCATCCGGTCCCGACGCCGGATCCGGCCCCGGCCACGAACCAGCGGGGACGTTCGCCTCCACCGCGGAGATCCGGGTCCCGGTTCCGATCGCGGCCATCGCGGCCAGCATGGAGACGAAGGTGCGCCGGTCTTGCTTGCTGCTCATCGGAAGTCACGTCCTGCCTCGGGAGTCGGCCCGCGGGGCCGGTTCGAATCAGGGCGACAGGATTTGAACCTGCGACCTGCGGTTCCCAAAACCGCCGCTCTACCAAGCTGAGCTACGCCCTGCAGAAGCGCCGATGGTAGCTTCTCGAGCGGTGATCGTCCGCCTTTCTGGAAAACCTCCCGCCGGTCCGGTGCCGGAACCCGGCCGCGATCCCGAACGACTAGCCTGACCACCATGAATCCCCCGTCGCTCCATCCCGCCGCCTCGCTGCTCTGCGTGGGGTTCGACGGCCTCGAGCCGACCCCCTTCCTGGTGGAGGCGCTGGCGAAGGGCGTCTCGGTGGTGATCCTCTTCGCCCGAAACGTGGGTGACCCCGAGCTCAGCACCCGGACCTGTTCACTGATCAGGGAGGCAGCCGGGCGCCCGATCGTGATCGCGGTCGACCAGGAGGGCGGCACCAGTCGTCGACTGGTCGATGGATTCTCGAGCATTCCCGCGATGCGCGAGCTTTCGGTCGGTGGCCCCGAGGCGGTCGCGGACGCGGCGCGCACCACCGCTCGCGAGCTGCGTTCGGTGGGGATCGACCTCGACCTCGCCCCGGTGGTGGACGTCGACTCGAACCCCGACAACCCGGTCATCGGTGATCGTTCCTTCTCGAGCGATCCGGATCGCGCCGCCCGCCTCGGCGCCGCCTGGATCCGGGCCATGCAGTCCGAATCGGTGGCCGCCTGTGCCAAGCACTTCCCCGGTCACGGTGATACCAGCCTTGACAGCCATCACGAGTTGCCGCACGTCGGGCACGACCTGGCCAGGCTCCGCTCGGTCGAGCTTCCTCCGTTCACCGCCGCCATCGACTGCGGGGTCGCCGCGATCATGAGCGCCCACGTGGTCTACCGCGCCCTCGATCCCGACCTGCCCGCCACCCTCAGCCGGACCGTGCTGCACGACCTGCTCCGCACCGAGCTGGGCTTCGACGGGCTGCTGATCTCCGACGATCTCGAGATGGAGGCGATCGCCTCGCTGATGCCGGTGGAGGCGGCCGGCCTGCGGGCCCTGGAGGCGGGAATCGACCTGCTGCTCTGCTGCCATCGCGAGGATCGCCAGCGGGCACTGCTCGGCGCCCTCCTCGAGGCCGGCCCCACGCCGCGACTGGACACCGCGATCGGGCGCGTGGGTGAATTCCTCGCCCGGTACGCTCGATGAGGTGTACCCTGTGCCCATGAGACACGCTCGCCTCACCATGCCGGTCCTGGCCGTGGCCCTGTCACTGGGAGGCTGCTCGACCTCGACGTACGATTCGGTGCTCGAGGGTCGGACGACCTGGCGCAGCGCCGAACTCGAGCTCGACTCGGACGGTGGCCGGATCAACATCCGCGTTCGTGAATCACGTACCGAGCCCGTCACCATCCTCCTCCTCGACTCGGGGGACCTGCCCAGGGGCGATCAGATGCCCGGGAGTCTCGCGCCCATCGCCGCCGCCCGCGGGGTGCCGGCCAGCGGAATCCTGCAGGTCACCTTCAGCCACCTGCCCATGGGTTCCTACTTCGTGCTGGCATTCCTCGATCGCAACCGGGACGGGGTGCTCGAGGAATCATGGCCTCCACAGGACCTGCCGCGTGCATTCGTGGAACCGCATTCCCCGCTCGAGCACTTCCACGTCCCCGACTCCGGTCTCGTGAACATCGCCCTGGAGATACGAAATTGACCCATCCCTGCCTGGTCGAACGTGCCGTCCGGACGGCGTCCCCCTGCCTGGTCCTCGCCCTGTGCGGGGTGGCGGCGTCGGCGGGACCGCCGATGATGCCTCCCTCCGACCAGGCGATCTCTGACTACTGGACCAGGCACCAGCAGCGGGTGGTCGCCATCGCCAGCACGCCTCGTCCCCCGGAGCAGGGCACGGCCCGCCGGTCGACCCGGTACGACGATTCGATGGCGGATGCCGAGCGGACCCTTCGGGAGGTCCGGATCGGCAACGTCGAGGAGCGTCGGCGAAACCTGCTCAGCGAGGCCAACGACCGATACTGGCAGCGACGGTTCGAGACGCAGACCTACCCCGCGGATGTCTGGACGCCCCAGCAGGCCGGCTGGGTGACGCCCGGCGGTGAACCGGTGGCCAGCAAGTGGCCGTGGTGGGCCTGGTGAGCCCAAAAACACGGGCACCCTTCCGCACGAGGTGAAAGGGTGCCCTGGGATGATTGAACGCCGCGCGAATCGCTCGCGCGAGCGGTGAATCGGTCAGATCCGCCGCCTTCTTGCGCAGATCCCTGCGAGTCCGAGCATGGCCAGCGCGCCGGGTGCCGGGACCAGCTCGACTCCCTGGAGGGAGATGTCCCCGGTCCAGTCGCCGATTCCGCCGCCCCCGTAGCCGTTGCCGATCCACAGGGCGTAGCCGGTCACGTCGACCTCGGGCAGGACGTCGCCGGCGCCACCGCCGGGGGTACCGGCCGCGTCGCTGCCGCCGCTGGTCCAGCTGTACTTGATCGGTGCGATGGTGCTGAATCCACCGATCTGCGCCACGATCTCCGTCAGGTCCTCGTTCGCGATCAGGATGCAGAGGTCGTCACAGTACGTGAAGTTCTGTCCCTGTTCGTTGAGCACGAAGCTCCCCGCGTAGCCGCTGAGCGAACCTTCGAGGGTCTGGAACTGCTGGGTTGACTCGTCGAATCCCTGACGCACGAATTGGAACCCCGATACCTGCAGGTTCTCGAACGAAACGTTGACGTCGGCGCAGACCACCGAGGCCATGGTGGCCGTGGCTACGGCCCCCAATAAGAGTTGCTTGCCCATTTGTGAGAGTCTCCTTTTCATCTCTTTTCTTCATCAAGCAGAACATCCCTGCGTGATCCCCCCCAGGAACGGGGAAGGGTGCAGGGCGAGACTTTCTCACCTCCGGGGGTCGAGGATTCCCTAGAGAACCCACTCTGGAATAGATACTTACACCACACTAGGTCACGGGGGCGGGTTCACAAGTGAAGACATTCGAATTCACTCAAAATTGAAAAATTGTGACTTCGTTGCCACATTTGGGGCCCTTGGGGCCGCTCAGCGTCGGCGTCGGCGGGTGAACACCCCGGCCAGGCCGAGGACCGCGATCGCTCCCGGAGCGGGAATCGCCGGGCCCGGGTTGACGACGAGGTCCACTCCGAACAGGACGACGTTGCCGAGCCACGTTCCGGTCGCCGTGAGGCCGCCGTCGTAGCCGTTGCCGACGAACAACTTGAGCCCGGTCACGGGGATGGACGGGATCGAGAGGTCGCCACCTCCGGTCGTTCCAGGAGTCGAGCTCGCACCGTTCGGCCACGCATAGCGGAACCCTGCTCCCCAGTCGGTGAACCCGCCGATCTGGATGATCGGATCGGAATCCAGATCCTCGGCGATCAGGATCGTGAGATCGTTCGCATAGGTGAATCCAGTACTCGCGGTCATCACGAAATTCGCGACCACTGTCGTGAGGGATCCCTGGAGCGTGTCGCGTTCACCAACGATGACCTGCTGGAACTCCCCGCCATACGCCGAGAGGAATTCAAGTGACAGGTTGTAGTCGGCGCGAGCGACAGCACCCGTGGAACACGCAACGACCGTTGCTATGACAGCACATCTCTTCACGAACGACTCCCATCGATCAATCCACTCCAGCGTGCTCAGGAACCCGCCACACACAGCAGGGACCCGGGCCGGGCTCTGATAATGCCCGCTCTCTGGGTGAACCGATACGGTTCGTATCTCAAGAGTACTCCAATAAGGCCCATGCTCAACCTCAAGCCTCCCAGATACTTAACTTTTGAACGACCCTGCCACGTTCGAAGCTCTGAAGCGTCCACAGGGGATTCCAGGCCGGTCCGAGAGTGGTTATCAGACTCGATCAAGGGTCCAGAAGCCTAGAACTCCGCCGAGTTCGGCGTTCGGGGGAAGGGAATCACGTCACGCACGTTGGCCATTCCGGTCGCGTAGAGGATGGTGCGTTCGAAGCCGAGCCCGAAGCCTGCATGGGGTACGGTGCCGTACCGTCGCAGGTCCCGGTACCACCAGTAATCCGCCTTGTCGAGCTCCATCTCCTCGAGGCGATCGTCGAGCACCTCCAGCCGTTCCTCCCTCTGCGAACCACCGATGATCTCCCCGATCCCCGGCGCGAGCACGTCCATCGCCGCCACGGTCCGCCCGTCATCGTTCATGCGCATGTAGAACGCCTTGATGTCCTTGGGGTAGTTCATGACCACCACCGGCCGTCCCACCAGCTCCTCGGTGAGGTATCGCTCGTGCTCCGACTGCAGGTCGATCCCCCAGGACACCGGAAAGTCGAACCGACGTCCCTTCGCAACCGCCTGCTCCAGAGCACGGATCGCGTCGCCGTACTCCATTCGCTCGAACGACGAGTCGACGAAGGTCTCGAGCCGATCGATGCATCCCTCGTCGACCCGTTCCTGGAAGAACCGCATGTCGTCGCCCCGTTCCTCGAGGAGGGTCCGGAAGAGGTACTTGAGCATCGCCTCCGCGAGATCGGCGTCGTCGCTGAGGTCGGCGAACGCGATCTCCGGCTCCACCATCCAGAATTCGGCGAGATGTCGACTGGTGTTCGAATTCTCGGCCCTGAACGTGGGCCCGAACGTGTAGACCTTGCTGAGGGCACTGCACCACGTCTCCACGTTCAGCTGTCCGGACACCGTCAGGTGTGATTCCCGGCCGAAGAAGTCCTGTCCGAAATCCACCGCGCCGTCCTCGTCGCGTGGAAGATTGGCCAGGTCCAGGGTCGACACCCTGAACATCTCGCCCGCGCCCTCGCAGTCGTTCGCGGTGATGATCGGGGTGTGTATCCAGTGGAACCCGTGTTCGTCCATGAACCGGTGCACGGCCATCGAAAGGCAGTGCCTGACCCGGCCGAGCGCACCGAAGGTGTTGGATCTCGGCCTCAGGTGGGCCACCTCCCGGAGGTATTCGAAGGAGTGTCGCTTGGCCTGCATCGGGTAGCTGTCGGGATCCTCGATCCAGCCCACGACCTCGACGCTCGCCGCCTTCATCTCGAGCGCCTGGCCCTTTCCGCGACTCTCGACCACCTCGCCCCGGCATCGGACCGCGCAACCGGTGGTGATCCTGAGAACCTCGGATTCGTAGTTCTCGAGCTCGCTGGGGACGACCACCTGGAAGGCATCGAAGCACGATCCATCCGAGACCTGCAGGAAGGAGATCCCTGCCTTCGAGTCCCGTCGGGTCCTCACCCAGCCGGTGACCTCGAGGGTCCTGCCGATCAGGGAGTCAGGTGGTGAGGAGTAGAGGTCCGCTATCGGGGTTCCGGCTGGCATGGTGGTCCTCCAGGTGGGGGTCGGAGCCCACGCGGCTCCGGGCGACCCAGTATCCCCGGTTCGGTCGCTTCCGGGCAACCTGGGTGACGTGCCAGAATGGCAGCGCGGCGCCGCACTCCCCGGAGCTGTGGCACCAGCCGGGATCGCCACCCCCTCCACACGCCCATTCAGGGCTCCTGAGCGGGGGGCACCGCGGATCCCGGATCGGCACGCCCCTTGCCACAGCCCATCATGGCCTATTTCTCACCTCATACAGCCGAGACCACCTCCGAGGGCAATCGCCTCTCGCTGATGCTCAGCTACGGGGGCTGGGAACGCCAGAACTTCGCTGAACAGCTCCCACGCCTGCTGGAGCCCATGGGCATCGACTGCCTCAGGGTCGGATCGGCCGAGGAGGCAACCACGCTTCTGCAGGTCAGGCCCGTTCACATCGCCGTCATCGACCTCCGGATCCCCCTCGACCGCACCGCGGACGAGCCTGGAGGCGAACGACTGCTCAAGATCCTCCGCCGCCAGGACGCACCTCCACCCACGGTGGTGGTCCGACCCCGGCCGGCGACGCTGCGAGGTTCCACCCGGGGCCTCTCGAGCGCACTCCGAGAGGGTGCGTACACGGTCATGGACGGCCCCGTCAAGATCGAGCCGATGCTCGAGGTCCTCCGGCGAATCGTTCGTCGGCACTATTCGGATCACTGGTCCGCGGCGTGAACGGTGGCTCGCCACCCCGCGTCGCATTCAAGCACGGGCATCCCCGCCCCCAGGACGTATGGAGTCAAAAGAGACATGAAGGTCAGACCACTCGGTGACAAGATCATCGTCAAGCGACACGAGGCGGAAACCCAGACCGACTCGGGAATCTACCTGCCCGAAAGCGCCAAGGACAAGCCCAAGCAGGGCAAGGTCATCGCCCTGGGCGACGGCAACCTCAACAAGGAGACCGGTTCCCGGGTCCCGTTCACCGTCAAGAAGGGTGATGAGGTGATCTTCAGCTCGTATTCCGGGACCGAGGTCAAGATCGACGGCGAGGACGTCCTGATCATGACCGAGGACGACATCCTCGGGATCATCGACTGATCCCGCGGGATCGAGGAGAACGAACCATGGAACGCGGTCCACTGCTCAGGATACTCAAGGACATGGTCGGTACCGACCGTGAGCTCGACCTCGTCATCAGTGGCGAGTCGGCCCACCTGGAGATCCGGAACGTCGAGGACGTCTTCGAGCTCCACAGCTCGCAGGGACTCCAGGTCACGACCCGGCAGAACCTGATCTGGATCGATGCCTCGCACGTCGCCGCCGCCTACCAGGCCCGGGAGGACGGCCGATAGGCACCTCCGGTGCGGACCCGGAACGAAGAACCCAACCCCACAGCAACCACGGCAAGAACCACAGCAAGCAAGACGGGCACCCGCCCACCAAACCAGAAGGAAGTACACCATGTCTGCAAAGCAGATTGCATTCGACAACGAAGCGCGAGAGCGGATCCTCGCGGGAATCAAGAAGCTCTCCCGGGCCGTCAAGGTCACTCTCGGCCCCTCGGGCAGGGTCGTGGTGCTCGAGAAGAGCTTCGGTGCCCCGACCGTGACCAAGGACGGGGTCAGCGTGGCGAAGGAGATCGAGCTCGAGGATCCCTACGAGAACATGGGGGCGCAGATGGTCAAGGAGGTCGCCAGCAAGTCCAGCAAGGACGCCGGCGACGGGACCACCACCGCCACCATCTACGCGGAATCGATCTTCCAGGAAGGACTCAAGAACATCACCGCGGGAGCCAACGCGAATGCCGTCAAGCGCGGGATCGACGCCGCGGTCCAGGGGGTCATCGATGCCCTGGCCGGGATGAGCAAGCCGGTCAAGGACTCCACGGAGATCTCGCAGGTCGGCTCCTGCTCCGCGAACCAGGACAAGGAGATCGGCAAGATCATCGCCGAGGCCATGGACAAGGTCGGCAAGGACGGGGTGATCACCGTAGAGGAAGGCAAGAGCCTCTCCACCGAGGTCGAGCTGCTTGAAGGCATGCAGTTCGACAAGGGCTACCTCAGCCCCCACTTCGTGACCGACACCGCCGAGATGGAATGCACGCTTGAGGACTGCTACGTGCTGATCCACGAGAAGAAGATCTCCTCCGCCAAGGACCTCATCCCGGTCCTCGGCAAGATCGCCGAGAGCGGCAAGGGGATCCTCCTCATCTGCGAGGACGTGGACGGCGAGGCGCTCGCGACCCTGGTGGTCAATCGGCTTCGCGGGGTCCTGAAGGTCGCGGCCGTCAAGGCGCCCGGCTTCGGGGATCGCAGGAAGGCCATGCTCGAGGACATCGCGGTCCTGACCGGCGGCACCGCCATCATGGAGGAGCTCGGGATCGATCTCGAGAAGCTCGAGATCGGGGAGCTGGGTCGTGCCAAGAAGGTGACCATCACCAAGGACACCACCACCATCGTCGAGGGTGCGGGCAAGACCTCGGACATCCAGGCCCGGATCGAGCAGATCAAGGCCCAGATCGACGCCTCCAGCAGTGACTACGACGCGGAGAAGCTGCAGGAACGCCTCGCCAAGCTCGCGGGCGGCGTCGCCCAGATCAACGTGGGGGCCGCGACCGAGGTCGAGATGAAGGAGAAGAAGGCCCGCGTCGAGGATGCGCTCCACGCCTGTCGAGCCGCGGTCGAGGAGGGCGTTCTGCCCGGCGGCGGGGTTGCGGTCATCCGTGCCCGTGCCGCGATCGAGAAGGTCCGCAAGGGCTGCACGGGAGACGAGAAGATCGGTTGCGACATCGTCCATCGCGCGGTGGCCGCCCCGATCCGCCAGATCGCGGACAACTGCGGCCTGGATGGCTCCATCGTCTGCCAGAAGGTGATCGAGAACGACTCGGCCAACTTCGGCTTCAACGCCATGACCGGTGAATACGAGGATCTCGTCGCCTCCGGCGTGATCGTCCCCACCAAGGTCGAACGCGTGGCCCTGCAGAACGCCGCATCGATCAGTGGGTTGCTGCTCACCACCGACTGCGCGATCACCGAGATCAAGGAGAAGAAGGAGGGCGCCCCCGCCGGCGCCGGCATGGACGGCATGGACTACTGAATCCCCGCCCATCTCCCACGAACCGCCCGGGTGCCCCGCGCACCCGGGCTTTTTCTTCGCCCTTTTCGCGGAGGGATTCAATGTCCGTGACGCGAACCTGCCGACGGTGACTTCATGGAACCGGCGAATCCATTCGGTGGTGGCGGACTCGGTGCGGGCCTCGGTCTCGGGATGCTCATCACCCCGATCATGATCGCCTCGATGATCCTGCGACGTCCGGCAAGTCCGGTCCGCAAGCTGATCGATGCCGGGGCGACCTCCCCGGAGACCGCCCGCCGGATTAGACCGCTCGGCATCCCCCGCGAGATGCTGCTGGGTCCCTGGCGCCGGTCCGGGGTCGCCCGGAGACTCGACGACGGCCGCTGGTACGTCGACCTCGGTCGGGAACGCGTGGTTCGGCGCCGCCGACTGCTGGGGGTGGTGGTGCTTGCCGCGATCCTGGCACTGCTGGTCTGGCTTCTCTTCGCGTCGCTTGGCGCCCCCTCCTCGGCATGAGTGCCCGGGGGATCGGTCGATGGCGGACTGGTCCACGCAGAACGATTCCCCGGCACCGTGTCCTGGTACCCGTCGATCAACGCCTGCACCTTTCCCGCCTCCGCCCGGGACACGCGGGTGGTCTGCAGGCACCGTGCCCGCGCTCCCGAGCGTCGTCCCCACCTCCTCGAGCTGATGGGGGTCCTGATGGTCCGCGTGGCGATCCTCACCTTCACCTTCCACCAGCAGTCCCGGAAGCCCTGATCCCCGCTTCGGACCCCGTGCTGCCCGGTGCCCGGGCCCGCCTCGCTGCTCGTGGCGTCACACATGACAAAGCCGCCGTGCCCGGGGGCACGGCGGCTTTCGACACTCTGTTCCGGCAGCCCCGTCGTCAGCAGACGAAGGGTGCACGCCGGGTGGAATCAGCCTTCGGCACCGGTGGTGTCCTTGCCCTTGATGCCGTCACGCGTGAAGACACCGAAGGAGGTCCACTCCTCGGGGAAGCCATGGCTGGCGCCCTCGAAGTAGTCCTGGCCGTTCCAGTCGTTCATCCAGAGGGTACCGCTCCCCTGCCGTTCGACTCGCTGGTTGGACGAGATCGCCTCGTTGGCACTGAAGATCCTGACCGACCCGTCGTACATCAGCGCACAGGGCGCGGACTGCGGACTGTGGTTGTAGTAGTAGGGGGTCTCCTGATTGAAGAGGGGGTTCAGTTCGTTGGGGTTGTTCTGAAGCCACTCGTGCTCCCAGCAGCGAAGCTTGAGGTCGGGGTACGACGCCATGCCGACCGGCGGGGACTTGTAACCACCCTTGAAGTCGCAGGGGTTGCACATCTGGGTCGGGTTCTCGACGAACGTGCCGGCATCACACCGCTCGCCGGCGGCCACGTCGGGGGCGAGCATCGCGGAGGCCGCGAGGCAGTAGGAAGGCCACTCGATCGCACCGCCCGAGGAATCCGAGTTGAACTCGTCGGGAAGATCGAAGAACTCCTCGACCTTCTCGCGCTTCCTTCGATCCTTCGGGGCGTAGAAGACCTCGTCGTAGTACCGGTCGTTCATGTACTGGGCGAAGATCTTGTGGTTCATGATCCGGAAGTAGCCGATCAGGGTGTCCGCATCGTAGGGCGTGGCCACCACGACGTTTCCGACCTGCCCGACGGTCCCGCAGTCGGGGTTTCCGTTGTTGATGTAGTAGCCCCAGAGGGTCCGGACGCCGTTGTCGTTGTACCAGCCCAGGATCGGCTGCGGCAGGCAGTGGATGTTCGCGATGTAGTTCGCGGCCCTGGTGGGGTTGTTGCCGCCCGCTGCCTGACAGAAGTCGTCGGGGATGAGGGTCGGCTGCCGGTCGCTCCAGTTCCCCGCATACGCGGCGAGTCCCGCGGATATCTGGCGGAGGTTGGAGAGGCTCGTCGACTGCAGCGCACTGTCGCGCGCTCGGCCGAGCGCCGGCAGGAGAATGCCGATCAGCAGTGCGATGATCGAGACCACCACCAGAAGCTCGATGATGGTGAAGCCTTTTCGTGGCTTGATGTTCATGTTCAGAGTGTCCTTTCAGAGGTCGTGGGTCACGGCCGCGGTGCGCGGTCCCTGTTCATCCGCAGTCCGGGAAGGACGGTTCTGCCGTACTTCCGATTTGGAGGTCGGTGGACCGTCGGAGTGAACCGCGGCAGGACCTCGAAACCGCTTGCTGAGGTCCGATCGGAGTCACCAGACATCGAGATGACTCGTAGGATGTCAGGAAAGATTCTATCCGGCACGGGCATGAGAAATGTTGGCATGCCGCGCCACCGAGTCTTTCGGCTCCCGAGGAAGCTCATTTATGGTATCTGGCAAATCACCTCCAGCAAGAAGCCGACTCCATAAAATCGCCGCATCCGGGCCTTCCAGCGGGCCTTCCAGCGGGTCTCCGTCGGTCTTCGTCGGGATTTGTCTGATAATCCCCTCCTCGTGATCCTCCAGGGCACTTTTGAACGGTTTGGGTCCGCTAGACTCAGCTCTTTGTCGCCCGCAAGGAGTCTCCGCGATGAGTACGCCCCTCCTCCTCGCCACCTGGTCGTTCTCGCTTCCCGCGGTCCAGCGCGTCCTTGAGCTCGAGGCCGGCTTGGAAGATCCCCTGGACGCTTGCGAAGCGATCTGCTCGGAGGCGGAGCGCACGGAAGACGTGGATTCGGTGGGCTACGGCGGGCTTCCGGACGCCTCGGGTGTGGTCACGCTCGATGCCATGGTCATGCGTTCCCCCCGCGAGAACGGCGCGGTCTGCTGCGTCCGGGACCACTTGGAGGTCACCCGGCTGGCCCGGCTGGTCATGGACCGAACCCCGAGCATGATGATCGCGGGTGCCGCGGCGGATCGCCTCGCCGCCACCCATGGCCTCGAGGAAACGCCGCTGCTCGCCCCCTCCGCCCGCGAGGCCTGGTTCGAGTGGAGTCGCTCCGGCCGAAAGCGCGCCCATCGTCCCGAACCGGGCCTCCGACCCCATGATCGTGGCCAGGACGCCCCCGGGGCCCTCTTCACCCCGGGTGCAGCACCCGATTCCGAGGGCCGCTGGCGGTACCACGACACCATCGGCGTCCTGGCTCGAACCGGCGACGGCCGGCTGGCCGGGGCCTGCTCCACCAGCGGTATGCCCTTCAAGCCCCCGGGGCGGGTGGGGGACTCACCGATGATCGGCCAGGGACTCTACGTGGATCCCGAGTGGGGGATGGCGGTCTGCACCGGCGAGGGGGAACTGATCATGGGCAGCTGTGCGGCCCACGCGGCGGTCGAGCGACTTCGAGGCGGGCTCACCCCCGAACACGCCGCCCGCGAGGTGCTCGAGAGGATCGACCACGCCTTCGAACTTGAAAAACGCCACCAAGTCGGCATCATCGTCTGTGCTCCGGACGGCAATCATTCCGCGGCCTCCCTGCGTGAAGGCTTTCGCTGGGTGGTTGGCGACGATCGAGGCGCTCGTGTCATGGAGCCGGAGTTCATCCTGCATCCTGGAACCTAAACGAGAACAGACCCCATGAAGCTCTACACCTCAACCGGAGACGACGGGACGACGGGACTCTTCGGAGGAGACCGTGTCTCCAAGGACGACGTCAGGATCGACGCCTATGGAGCCGTCGACGAACTCAATGCATCCCTTGGCATGGCGCTGGTGGTGTGCGACCACGAGGTCCTGCAGCGAAACCTCGCACCGGTCCAGTCCCGGCTCTTCGACCTCGGTGCGGACCTCGCCACCCCGATCGATTCCCGCAAGAGCGACATGGTCGCAAGGATGAATCCCGAGCAGGTCAAGGTGCTCGAGCAGGCGATCGACGAGATCGACGCCCACAACGACGACATCAAGACCTTCGTGATGCCCGGGGGGAGCGAGCTGGCCGCGAGGCTCCACCTCTGCCGCTGCATCTGCCGTCGCGCGGAGCGCGAGACGGTGCGTCTCGGGCACCGGGACCAGATCACCCCCGAGGCGATCATCTTCCTCAATCGACTCAGCGACCTGCTCTTCGCGTCCTCCCGGCTCGCCAACAAGCTCAACGGCCTGCCCGACGTCCCCTGGATCTCCGGTTCCGGCTGAGCGAAGTCCTCACTGGGTCCCGAAGAGTCGATCGCCCGCATCCCCCAGTCCGGGCACGATGTACCCGTCCTCGTTGAGTGACTCATCGAGGCATGCGCTGTAGACCAGCACGTCCGGATGGTCCTTCTCGAGTCGCGCCACCCCTTCCGGTGCCGAGACCAGGCAGATCAGCCTGATCCGCCGGCAGCCCCGCTTCTTCAACAGGGTGACCGCCGCGCTCGCACTCCCCCCCGTGGCCAGCATGGGGTCGACCAGGAGCACGACGCCTTCCGCCACGTCGGGGGGCATCTTCGCGTAGTACTCCACGGGTTCGAGGGTGTCCTCGTCCCGATAGAGACCGATGTGCCCGACCCGAGCCTCGGGCAGCAGGGCGAGTATCCCGTCGGTCATCCCGATTCCCGCCCTGAGGATCGGGACCAGGGTGACCGGTTCGTCGAGGATGAGCCCGCTGGTCTCGCACATCGGGGTCCGGACCGTGGTCCGTGCGGTCCTCAGCTCCCGGCAGACCTCGTAGGTCATCAGCCCCGCGATCTCGTTCAGGAGGCGTCGGAACTGGGCGGGCTGCGTGGCCGCGTTCCGCGCCCGGCTGAGCTTGTCGTGCACCAGGGGGTGCTCGAAGACCCTGAGGTTGGTGAATTGCTCGTGGTTCACTGGCATGGCAACCTCACATCCTGTCGGGGGTCTCTATCCCGAGAAGCTCGAGGCCGTCCTCGAGCGTCCGCTTCACGAGTTCGCACAGTCGTAGCCTCGAGCGGACGGTCTCCGGTCGATCCGCCTTGAGCACCGGGCATCCCTGGTAGAAGGAACTGTATGCATTGGCGAGTTCGTAGAGGTAGGTGCAGAGCCGGTGCGGTTCGAGCTGGTCGGTGGTCTCGCGCACCATCCCCGGGTAGCGAAGCAGCATGATCGCGAGCTGCTTCTCCTCGGGGGTGCCGATCTCCGGTGCGGCGTGGTCCCACTCGACCCCGGCCTCGGTGGCACGGTGGAGGATCGAGCAGATCCGCGCATGCGCGTACTGCATGTACGGACCGGTGTTGCCCTCGAAGGCGATCATCCGGTCGAGATCGAACACGTAGTCCTTCATGACCCCGCTGGAGAGGTCCGCGTACTTCACCGCGGCGATCCCCACGGCCCTGCCGATCGCATGCAGCCCGGCTTCGTCCATCCCGTGGGTCGGGGCCTGTTCGTCCGCGGCGCGCGCGGCGACCTCGGCCACCCCCCGCGAGATCGCCTCCTCCAGCAGCGCCCGCAGCGTGAAGTTCTCGCCGGACCGCGTCTTCAGCGGCTTCTTGTCCGCGCCGAGCACCGAACCGAACGGCAGGTGGTGCAGGTCGGACCGGACCCCATCACCGGTCCGGTCCCAGCCGATGAGCCTCGCCCCGGCGAACACGTCCCTGAAGTGGTCGCGCTGTCGGGCGTCGACCACGTAGACCACCCGTTCAGACCCGAGGTCGACCACCCGGTGCCGGATCGCCGCCAGGTCGGTGGTGGCGTAGAGGAAGCCGCCGTCGGACTTCCTGATCAGCAGGGGACGTTCCTGCCCCTCGATCCGCACCACGATCGCCCCGTCGTCCTCGACCCCGATCCCCGCGTCCTGAAAGGCCTCGACCACCTCGGGGAGGCGGCGACTGTAGAAGGATTCCCCTCGATTGTGCTCGGGTCCGATGCGCACGTTGAGCATCGAAAGGGTGTCGAAGACCTCGTCCATCGTGCACCGGATCAGGTCGTTCCATTCCGCGACCATGACCGGGTCCCCGGATTGCAGGGCCAGCAGGACCTGCTTGGCGCGCCCGATCACCTCCTCCGCGCCGCCGTTCTGTTCCTCGAGCTCGATGACCCGGTGGGGACCGCACCCGTTCGCGATCGCGCCCTCGAGCCCGCGCCGATCCGACCTCCCCGAGAGCTGCGCATCACGGTAGGCCCGGTTGAGGTCGTCCAGGGTCAGGGCCGCGGTGTTGGTGTCGGACTCCCGGAGGGAGCTCATGGTCATCGCGATCGGGAGCCCCCAGTCCCCGAGGTGGTTCTCCCGGTGCACGGTCCAACCGGTTCGCTCGTGCAGTCGCGCGATCGCATCCCCGATGATCGTGGATCTCAGGTGGCCCACGTGCATCTGCTTGGCCACGTTCACCCCGCAGAGGTCGACGCAGATCACGTGGCCCGCCCCGGGGGTGCCGACCCCGAGGTCGGGTCCGGACATCTCCTGCAGCATCCGGCCCAGTGCCGCCGGGTCGATCGAGATGTTGATGAATCCGGGACCCGCCACCTCCATCGCCCGGATGAACCCCCCGGGCTCGACCGACTCCATGATCCGTTCCGCGAGCTCCCGGGGCTTCAGCCCCCGGGACTTCGCGAGCGACATCGCCGCGTTGCACTGGTAGTCGCCGAACGCGGGATTCTGCGCGGGGCGAATGACCGGATCGAGGTCGCCCTGCTCGTCGAGCGCCACCTCGATCGCCCGGCGGAAGATCCGGTCGAGTCTTCCGGACGGCTCGAGGTCGGTTGTGACGGTCTCGGACATGCCCCGAGTATACGGACTGGTTCAGCCCTCCATCACGAAGCGGCGTTCCTCGTGCAGTCGCTCGAGTCGACTCCTCGTCGAACCGGTCTCGCGGTCGAGCCGCCGCGCCACCAGCTCGAGCATTCGCACCAGGCCCCGGTAGTCGGACATCGAGATCTCCTCCCGACCGACCCTGGCCGGGACCTTGCCCGCCAGGACCTCGTCCACCCGTTGCATGTTGTGGTAGTTGCCCAGGGGCAGGCACAGGCAGGTCGACTCGAACCCGAAGCTCGAGAAGGCGGTCGCCTCGCAGGCCCCGCCCGGCATCAGTCGCCGCTGCCACCTGAACCCCGGGTCCCGCTTCGACTCATCCTGGCAGATACTGGAGATCGAGTTGGTGAGGTCGGGACTGAAGACGCTCATCCGGTCCCCGACCCGCACGATGGGACCGCCTCCGATCGGGCTCTCGGCGAAGCTCCGGGAGTTCTCAAGGCAGACCAGCCGCGAGGACCGCGGGACCAGCCCGCCGCGCCCCCGGGTGGCGTTGCGTGCCACCTCGATCGCGCCCAGGAATCCGACTTCCTCGGCCACCGTGAACAGCAGGCCCACGTGTTCGCAGCCGCGTTTCCCCCGAATGGTGTCGAAGGCCTCCAGTGCCGCCGCGACCGCCGCCAGGTCGTCGCAGGCGTTCGTCCTCAGTCGGTCTTTCGAGATGGAGGCGGGGGGGAACAGCCATCGACCGACGTCACCGGCTTCGATCGCTCCGGAGCCCCCGGTCAGTCTCGCCCGGACCCTCTTGAACGGCTTCGCCGCGGCATCGAGTTCCGTGATCCGCCCGAGCCGCCGTCCCCCGTCGCTCGTGAAGACCTCGATCCTCGAGTCCACGAAGTAGGCATCATGCACCCCGCCCCGGAACTCGAGCTCGAGTTCGCGACCCTCCGAGCCCCGTACCACGAAGGCGGGGTGGTCGAGGTGGGCGGTGATCAGGAGCGGGGGGGTCCGGCCGGGCGCCTTCCGCCTGATCAGGAGGTTCCCCGCCCGGTCCCGCCTCCAGTTCAGGCTCCTCGAGCGTCGGGCCAGCCAGCGGTCCAGGAAGTCCTGGACCCGGTGCTCCTTCCCGGCCGCGGTGGGCAGGGCGGTCAGTTCCAGCAGAAGGGACTCCGAGTGGTCGCGTGTCTTGGTCATGGCCCGATTCTACCCTCGGGAAATCCCCGGAACCGTGGGAAACACCCGGCATCCCGACCCGCTAAGATCACGGAATGAGCCTTGCGTCGATCCCCGAAATCATCAGCGATCTCAGTTCCGGCCGGGTGGTGGTGCTCGTCGACGACGAGAACCGGGAGAACGAGGGCGACTTCATGGTCGCCGCGGAATTCATCACCCCGGAGCTGGTCAATTTCCTCACCCGGGTGGGCGGGGGGTACCTGTGCGTCGCCCTCGACGGCGAGACCTGCGAGCGACTCGACCTCGAGCCCCAGGGGCGCAACAACACCAGCCTGCGCCAGACCCCCTTCACGATCAGCGTGGACGGCCATCCCCGCCACGGGGTCGGCACCGGGATCAGCTCCGCGGACCGTGCCGCCACCATCCGGCTGCTCGCCCGCCCCGACGCGAGGCCCGACGACTTCGTGCGACCGGGGCACATCAATCCCCTGCGCGCCCGCGACGGCGGCGCCCTGGTCCGGACCGGCCAGACCGAGGGTTCCGTCGACCTGTGCCGCCTCGCCGGGCTGCGTCCCGCGGCGGCGATCATCGAGGTGGTGAAGCCCGACGGGGAGATGGCACGCATGCCCGACCTCGAGAAGCTCTGCGACGAGCACGACCTGAAGATGTGCTCGGTCGAGCAGGTCATCGAATATCGACTCGCGCAGGAAACGCTGGTGCGCCGGGGCGACCCCGCCGAGGGCGTGGAACTTGAGACCCCGGTCGGCCGGTTCCGACTCTTCACCTGGCGGAGCACCATCGACGCCCTGCCCCACATCGCGCTCTGCGCCGGGGACGTGGGGGCCCTGGACCACAACGGCGACCGGATCGAGCTGGCCGATCCCACCCTGGTGCGCGTCCACCGCCGCGACCTGCTCGGCGACATCTTCGGGGTGCAGGGCTCCTCCGAGGAGCATTCCAGCCGCGAGGACCTGCTCCGGGCCCTGCAGATCATCCACGACGCCGGCTCCGGGGCCCTCGTCTACATGCGACCGGAATCCGGGAACCTCGAGCTCACCCGCGGGCTCCACGAGATGTCCCGATCCGTTGACGACGTCAATGCCCCCGACCTCGCCCGACCCGACGGGATCGGCACCCGGGTCATGCCGATGGACCAGCGCGAGTTCGGGATCGGAAGCCAGATCCTCCGCGATCTCGGACTCTCGAAGCTCCGCCTGATCACCAACCATCCCCGCCCCTGGCCGACCCTGCACGGGTTCGGGCTCGAGGTGGTGGATTCGGTCCCGCTGCGGGACTGAGCCCGGCGGATGCACCGCTAGTCGACCCAGGCATCCGCCTCGATCTCGATCATCGCCTCCGCGTCCACCAGCGCCGCCACCTCCACCAGCACGTTCGGCGGCCTGGATTCCGCGAGGGCCGGGCCGATCACCTCCGCGAACTCCCCCCAGCGGTCGATGCAGGTGGTGTAGATGCGGATCCGCACCAGGTGTCCCAGGTCCGCCCCGAGCTCGAGCAGCGACTCCCGCACGCGCGCGAGGGCGCAACGCGCCTGTCCGGACGCGGTATCCGGATACCGTCCGGCCTCGTCGATCCCCACGCATCCCGCGACGGTGATCAGCGGACCGGCCCGCATCGCCCTGGAGTAGCTCATTCGTCGTTCCCACCCGGATCCACCATCGACCCGATCACGACCGTCCCGTCCGGTCACCTTCCTCATGGATACCTCGCTTCGTCGGAGCCCCGTCGAGCTCGATACGATGTAGCCGGAGACGCCCCCGACCATGAGCACCTTACTCCACCTCTGCCTCGCGTCCATCAGCTCCCTCGCGGTAGCGATTCCGCAGGAGGTCCCACCCAAGTCACCCGCCCGCGCCCTGCTCGAGCGGCTCGAGGCCGCCCACGCCGAGGTCGAGGTCTTCGTCTCCCCCCTCACCTATCGCAAGGAGTACGGTCTGGAAGGGGACTTCGAGACCAGGATCGGCGAGGTGTCCGTGAAGGGCGAGGGGCCGGGTCGGGAGATGATGCTGGTCTTCGATCGAATCATCGACGTCTCGGGGCACGGCACCGACCAGGCCGAGTTCCACCTGTTCCAGCAGGGATGGTGGACGGAGCTGGATCCACGACGCAAGAACTTCATCCGTCGACAGATCGTCGCTCCCGGCAGTTCGGACGATCCCTTCGAGCTGGGCAAGGGTCCGCTCCCGCTGCCGTTCAAGCAGGACCCGGACGAGGTGATGAGTCGTTTCGAGGTCTCCCTCGGAACGGTCCCCGACGAGCCGCTCTTTCGTTCGATCAAGGAGGCGGAGGTGCTCCACCTCGTGCCGCGACCGGGGACCCCCGCCTCCGAGGACCACGAGTCGATCGACCTCCTCTACGACCGCGGGACGCTGCTGCCGATCGGCATGCGGTTCAAGCACCGCAACGGGGACCTGACGACCGCCTGGCTCAGGAAGCCTTCCGGGCGTGCGGAGGACGATCCCTCGGATGGGCGGATCGAGCAGTTCAACCAGCTGATCACCCGTGCCCGCACCGAGCCCGGCTGGCGGATCGAGAGTCGCCCCCTCCGGCCCGCCGAGGCCGCGCCCCCGCGGGACGTCGCCGACTGAAGCGGGACCCCCTCGGGGACCCGGGCCCCATGGAGCCCGCGAGCAAGGGTGAATTCACGGTTTCCCCGCGGGCGGCAGGTCGTTCACCTCTACCATGGATCTTCCCGGAGGAGCCGCCCATGGAGATCAACCGAGCGTGGTGCCCGCCCCGAGCCTTGCCGGTTTTCCTCGCGTGCCTGCTTCCGTCGATCGGGGGTCCGCTCCGCGCGCAGTCCACCACCTTCGACTTCGCCCCGCCCGAGCTCATCGAGCTGCCGGCAGGGTTCGCGCCTACCTGCCTCGACCTCGGTGACCTCGACCGGGACGGGGTGGCCGACCTCGTGGTCTGCGGAAGGGGGCAGGAAGGTGGGGTCCTGGTCCTGCCGGGACTCGGGAACGGATCATTGGGTCCTCCGACGAACCTCGGTCTCGAGCAGCCGATCGACTGGCTGGAGCTCGGGGACCTCGACGAGGACGGGATCCTGGACCTGGTGCTGGCGGCCAGGTCCCGTTCGGGCCGGCTCGAGCTCCTCCGGGGACTGGTTGGTGGCGGCTTCGCCGAGACGTCCCTCGCAGTGCGGTTCGGTCGTGAACTTCGCTCCGCCCGCCTCGCGGACCTCGATGGCGACACGCACCTCGACCTGGTCGTGGTCGGGCATGCCAGCGACGAGGTGCGGGTCCTCGTCGGTGACGGGACCGGCGGCTTCGAGACCGTCCGCCGGTTTCGCTCCGGACCATGGAAGAACGGACACGCCTACCCCCAGAGTGTCCAGCTGCCGGATCTCGACGGGGACGGACGGATCGACCTCACGTCCGTGGGCATCGGCACCCGGTCGCTGGAGATCGCGATCAATGACGGATCGGCCACCTTCCCGGAGGCCCGTTCCTGGGTCGGACCGGTCCTCGACAACGGGACGATCCCGGGATGCTCCTACGGCGCCTGGGCCGACTTCAACGGGGACGGCCGCCCCGAGTGCCTGCTCACCCTCACCAGCTTCGGGAGCCAGCAGTTCGCGGTGATCGAGGTCGACGAGGCCGGCGACGTCGCGGGCACCACCCTCCACGCCGGCTCGTTGACCGGGATCTCGTGGTTTCCCGAGGTGGGGGACTTCGACGGGGACGGTGACCCGGACGTCGTCATCGGCCACGCCCTGCCGGGGCTGATCTCGTTCTTCGAGAACGTCACCGACCCCGGCGGCCGGCCCGCGTTCCTCGCGCCCCAGTCGTTCCCGGCCTCCGAATTCACCCGATTCCTGCGCACGGTGGACCTCGACCTCGACGGCGACCTCGACCTCCTCGCGGCGGACTTCACCGGGGACCGGTTGGTCATCCTGCGCAACAACCGACTCGGGGGCGCCTCCCCGCGAGCCCCCGACCAGCCGCCCCCTGCCTCGCGGGTGCCCGCTTCGGTCGTGCCTCCCGAGCTCCGCACCGACGGACCCGCGCTCGCCAAGTGGCTGAGCGACCTCGAGGGGGATCCGATGCGATCCACCCTCGGCCCCATGGACGAACCGAAGGACGACCCGATGACCGGAGGCCCTCGATGACGTCCCGCACCGTCTCCCTGCTGCCGGCCCTCCTCGCGACCGTCTCCTCGGTCCATGCGCAGTGCAATCCCGGCGCGACCGGTCCCTGTGACGAGCCGCACGCGGACCCCGGGTGCGTGGTCACGGAGTGCTGCGACGCGGTGTGCGCGGCTGATCCCCTCTGCTGCGACTTCGAGTGGGATGAGCTCTGCCTCGACGCCGTCGACGCCTTCTGCGACGGCCTGTCCTGCCCGGGATCCCAGCCCTGCACCACCCTTTCGGACGTCCCCGGCTGCTCCGACCAGGCCTGCTGCCGGATCACCTGCGACCACGACTGGTACTGCTGCTACGTGGACTGGGACCAGTACTGCATCGACCTCTCGCTGGACCTCTGCGACCGGCCCGCCTGCATCCTCGAGGTCCCCCCCGACGCCGTCGCGGAGGAGGAGCCGTGCGACGAGCGCCTGAACGACGGATGCAACCTCCTCGAACCGACCTTCGCCGAACTCGCCTGCGGCGATCGGATCCTCGGCACCACCACGACCGGCGCTCCCCGAGACACCGACTGGTACCGGGTCGACCTCCCCGGACCCACCCTGCTCCGGGTGTCCATCGAGTCCGAGTTTCCCGCGCAGGTGGTCGTCCTCGACGGACCGTGCGCGGGCCCGATCGAGGTGCGGTCGATTCTCGAATCCGTCCTCTGCACCGGACCCGCCGAAGTGGAGCTCGAGGTGCCCGCCGGACGGTGGTCGATCGTGGTCGCGCCCGGCCGGGAGGAACTGGCCCTGCGCCAGGGACTGCCCTGCGCGCTCGATGAACCGGACGACGGCGAGGAGCCCGGGCCGTCCTACTTCGGGGATCGCTACCTGCTGGCACTGGACTGTGATCCGGAACCCTGCAGCGGTCGGGGCGATCTCAACCACGACGGCCTGGTGAATGGAGCGGACCTCGCCCTGCTCCTGGTCTCGTGGGGTGGGTCGGGTCCGGACGGCGACGTCGACTGCGACGGAGTCGTCAACGGGGCGGACCTCTCGAGACTGCTCTCCGAGTGGTCCCCCTGACTGTCCTGTAATCGGGCAGGGCCATTCAACTCATGGATCGGGGCTTCCACTGCACAGGCTTTTTCCCTAGCCTTGGCGAAGAGTCCCCCGTCGAACCAGACCCCGGAGAACCAATCCATGCACTCGCGATCGAACCTCGTCGCCATCCCGCTGCTGCTCGTCTCCGGTCCAGCCCTCGCGCAGGACATCGACTTCGTCCTCGACCAGCAGCAGAGCCTGATCAACGGCGCCCTCGACGTCCAGTTCTCCTTCGGGGGCACCCTGATCGGGGACTACGACGCCGAAACCAATCCCACCGGCACCCGGACCCTTCCGGGCTTCTTCGGTGGAAGCGGGAACAATCCGATCAGCTACACCGCGGACGCGAGCCTCTCGAGTTCCCAGGAGTTCGCGCCTTCCGGCTCCTTCACCGTGGAGCTCGACCTGCCCGGAAACCTGCTCGAGATCTCGGGGCTGGTCACGGACGTGCTCGGGGGCGGGACGAGCTCGCTCGACGCCGGACTCGACTTCACCTACGACACCTTCCGCACCGTGGATCCCAACGCCCTCTACATCGGAGGGTTCGCGATCCCGGTCCCGCTCGGGGAGATCACCCTCAGCAACCTCGTCCTGCAGCAGGTCGGCATCTCGAGCCTGACCCTCGGGACGCCCGATGAATCCGGCACCTACCCGGTGACCGGAACCGTGCAGGTGGAGAGCAGCTTCTCCTTCGCCCTCTTCGGGGAGGAGACCACCCCCGATCCGGTGCCGCTGTCGCTCCCGGTCTCCGGACTGCTCATCCCCACTCCCGGCGGCTACGACTTCCAGATCACCGCATCCTCCGCGTTCGACGACGCGATCCCCACCGACGGCTTCTCGTTCGACGCCGTCCCCCTGCCGCTGCCGACCATCCTCCCGCCCGGGGGGACCGCGAACATCCTGCTCAGCGGGGTTCCCAGTGCCGGGACCGCGGTCGCCAGCTTCGCGATCTCCATCCTCGCCAACGGCGTCGTGGACCAGTCCTGCCCGGGCGATCCCGACCTCAACGGTGACGACCTCGTCAACGGCGCGGACCTCGCGAACCTGCTGTTCGCGTGGGGCGGCACCGACGCCCTGGCCGATCTCAACTGCGACGGGGTCGTGAACGGCTCCGACCTCACCGAGCTCCTGTTCGCCTGGACTCCCTGACCGGTTCACTCCTGCCAGGGCAGGTGCTCGAGGTCGAGGTTCCCCCCGGTGATCACCACCGCGATCCGCTCGAGTCCCGGGCGTCGCCTGAACTCCTCGTCGAGCACCGCCGCGACGCCGATCACCCCGCTCGACTCGACCACCATCTTGCAGCGTTCCCAGCAGTACCTCATCACCTCGGTGGTGAACTCGTCGGGTACCGTGAGGATCTCGTCCACGTGGTCGCGGATGATCGGGAAGGTCAGTTCCCCCAGCGAGGTGCGCAGCCCGTCGCAGATGGTCCGGGGAGGTCGCTGGGGGACGATCCGCCCCCGCTCGATCGATTCGCGTGCGTCATCCGCGAGTTCCGGCTCGACCCCGATGATGTGGAGATCCGGACGAAGCGCCCTGGCCGCCAGGGCCATCCCCGAAAGCAGTCCGCCTCCCCCGAGGGGAACCACCAGCGCGTCGAGTTCGCCCACCTGCTGGTCGAGCTCCAGGAAGGTCGTGCCCTGCCCGGCGATGATCCGGGGGTCGTCGTAGGGGGGTATGAAGACCGCACCCTCCTCCTCCATGACCCGGGCCGCGCCCTCCTCGCGCGCCTGCTGTGAAGGCTCGCATTCGATGACCCGGCCGCCGTATTCCTCGACCGCCCGTCGCTTCACCCTCGGCGCACCCCGCGGCATGACGATCGTCGCCCGAATCCCCCGGATCCTCGCCGCCAGCGCCAGGGCCTGCGCATGGTTCCCGCTGGAATGGGTCACGACGCCCGCCCTCGCCTCCTCGTCATCGAGTCCCATCACCGCGTTGCAGGCCCCGCGAAACTTGAACGCGCCCACCTTCTGGAGGTGCTCGCCCTTCAGGAACAGCGAGCGCCCCGCGCGGTGGTCCAGCGTCTCGCTGGTCAGCACCGGGGTGCGATGGGCGAATCCGGCGATCCGCTCCGCCGCCTCGTGAATGTCCTCGATCCCGACCATACGGACGTCCCGTTCATCAGCCCGCCGCGGGCGTGGTCGCCGGTTCGGCCTCACCGGTCGATCCGCTCTGGTCACCGGCCGGTTCCGCCGGCTTCACGCCGGACTCGTCGGCCGGAGGCGCCGGGGTGCCGCTGCCGGACAGGGTGATCGCGTCCAGGGTCTCCGGCGGTGTCCCGAGCACCACGTAGGAGTTGCCGTCGAATTCAAGGATCGCCCACTGCAGCTTGGCGAAGGTGCCCTCCTCGGAGGGCTTGATGAGCAGGAGCCCCGTGCCCTTGTCGCCGCTGATCGACATGGCCAGGCGACCGTCGTCGCCGGACTGGGCCTGCTGGACGGTCTGGTTGACGTCCAGCTTCACCGTCTCGACCTTGCCGATGAAACGTTCCACCGCCGCGGTACCCTCCACCTGGGGGGTGATCGCGGTCTGCACCTGCTGCTCGAACAGGTAGAAGAGGGTGAAGCCGCCTCCCACGCAGCATCCCCCGAGCAGGACCAGGATGGCGATGATGATTCCGACTGTCTTCATGCTGGGTCTTCCTCAATGCGTTCTTGCGGCGGCTGGGGCCGTCCGAGGTCCGTTCTCCACCCGGTCGCCCACCCTCGACGGATACGTCGGCTAGAATACAGCCTATCGCTCGGGGCGTCCCCAACCGGGACTGAGAGGCACCCGTTGAACCTGATCCGGCTGGAACCGGCGTAGGGAAGCGTCAGGATCCCCGACCCTCCTCAGGCGTCGTGCATCCCGAGGCTTCTCGTCGCCAGAGGAGTGCTCAAGAGATGATCCACAAAGAATCGGAACCCTCGATCTCGATCGAAGACCTCGACTGGGCGATGCCCGTGAACGGTGCCCTGAACCCATCGAGTCGGGCCCAGGGCACCACCCCGGGTTCCTTCGCGAATCGACCCGACATCGGCGGCCCGTCGAGCTTCTCCTCACCCGACACCCCGGGCATGCCGCCGCCCAGCCAGTCGACCGCCTGGGACTTCCTGCCCGAGGGATGGACGATCGAGGAAGTCGACTCCATCGACGAGGGATGTTCCGGACACGGACGACCGGGGACGGACTTCATCCGCTGCCGCGTTCCCGAGGGATTCGAGGCCGTCACCCAGCTCGAGCAGGCCCGTCTCGGCGTCGTCACCCCCGAGATGGAACGGATCTCCGAGCGCGAACCGCACCTGACCCCGCACCAGGTGCGGGACGAGGTGGCGGCAGGTCGTCTGGTGATCCCCGCGAACCGGGTGCACCTCGAGCACCAGCTGGATCCGATGGCCATCGGCCGGTCCACCAAGACCAAGATCAACGCCAACATGGGGGCATCCCCGGTCTCGAGCTCCACCGACGAGGAGGTCGAGAAGCTCAAGTGGGCCGAACAGTGGGGCGGGGACACCGTGATGGACCTCTCCACCGGCGGGGACCTCGACGCCACCCGGCAGGCGATCATCCGGAACAGCAACGTGCCCATCGGGACCGTGCCGATCTACTCGATGATCATCGGTCGCAAGATCGAGGAGCTCGAGGAGTCGATGATCCTCGAGACCCTGGAGCACCAGGCCGCCCAGGGGGTCGACTACTTCACGATCCATGCCGGGACCCTGCGGGAACACCTGCCCCTGGTGAAGGACCGGCTCATCGGGATCGTCTCCCGCGGGGGCTCCCTGCTCGCGAAGTGGATGATCCACCACCATGGCCGCGAGAACCCGATGAACACCGCCTGGGAGAAGATCTGCGGGATCATGCGGCGCTACGACGTCACCTTCTCGATCGGCGACGGGCTCCGCCCCGGCGGGCTCGCCGACGCCACGGACGCGGCCCAGCTCGGGGAACTGAGCGCACTGGGCGACCTGACCGAGCGGGCGTGGCGCTGCGGGGTCCAGGTGATGATCGAGGGCCCCGGACACGTCCCCTTCGACCAGATCGAGTTCAACATGAAGCTCCAGCGCAGACTCTGCCACGGGGCTCCCTTCTACGTGCTCGGGCCCCTGGTCACCGACATCTTCCCCGGCTACGACCACATCACCTCCTGCATCGGGGCCACCGCCGCCGCCTACCACGGAGCCTCGATGCTCTGCTACGTCACCCCCAAGGAACACCTCGGGCTCCCCAAGCGTGACGACGTCAAGCAGGGCTGCATCGCCTACAAGATCGCCGCTCACGCCGCGGACATCGCGCTCGGGATCCCCGGGACCCGGGACCGCGACGACGAGCTCACCAAGGCCCGGGCCGCGCTCAACTGGAAGAAGCACTTCGAGCTCTCCTTCGATCCGGACACCGCCCGTGCGTTCCACGACGAGGACCTCGACGTGGACACCGACTTCTGCGCGATGTGCGGGCACGACTGGTGCAGCGTCCGGATCTCCAAGGAGATCCAGGAGTTCGCGAGCGGGAAGGATCCCGAGTACTTCCGGCCACGGTCGTTCCGTTCCGACGCGCTCACGCCCGAGCAGCAGGAGATCCTCGAGAAGCGGGGGGTGCTCAGCCCGGAGGAGATCCACAAGCTCGCCTCGAAGACCAAGAAGAAGGTGTCCAACGGCGAGGCGAAGGCCTCCTGCCACTCGGACTTCGTCGATCCGGACGAGGCGAAGAAGATCCAGTCCGAGTCACTGGTGCAGCTGAACACCGCCCCGGCCCACAACATACCCTCCCATGATTCCCTGATC
>MDTG01160489.1_pt1 | contig 56296 bp, 46 predicted proteins | sample 811421 | NCBI WGS metagenome assembly MDTG01 (sample SAMN05326645, study PRJNA326480) | marine metagenome | isolation source: seawater | place: Pacific Ocean: South East | collected 2011
GGAGGGCGGCGCTCTATCCAGCTGAGCTACGGGTGCATACCGTTCGCGAGATGCTTACGCCATGCTTACGCGAGATTTTCGGCTCCTTGAAGAGCGAACCCGACATTCGCTCAAGCCACTGTTTAGTAACTTCCTTTTTCCACTACCATCAGCCACCACCAGACTTGACATCCGCCTTCGGAGGGCAGCGCTCTATCCAGCTGAGCTACGGGTGCCTCTCGGCGCGAAGCTGCGCCGAACCGGACCGAGGGATAGCCGATCCGCCGAGGTGAGGCAATGGTTTTTCGCGCTGCCGTTCGCCGGAAGCGCTGCGCCGGAAGCGCGGCCGAAACGCTCGTGGACGCCGCCGCAAAGATCTCTCCGGATCAAGAATGCCGGGCCATCCGGCCGGCTGCGTCACCCCGAACCAACGGCCGGAGGTTTCGCGATCCGCGAGCCGTGGGCGCGGACGCGCAAGGCGCCTGTCATCGACCGCAGGGCGATCCAGGGACTGCACGGCCCGGCCGCCGTCCGGTCCCCACAAAGGCCAGAGGCTCCGCCGTCGTCTTTCGGGCGCGGTCGGAAGATATGAAAAAGGCGGCGGGATCGCCCCGCCGCCTTTTGCAGATTTTCAGTCCAGGCAGTGCCGATCAGAGATCGTAGCCCAGCATCTTGCCGACGGTGAAGACGTCCTTGTCGCCGCGTCCGCACAGGTTCATGACGATGATCTTGTCCTTCGCCATCGTCGGGGCGAGCTTCATCACCTGTGCCAGCGCATGAGCCGGCTCGAGTGCTGGAATGATGCCCTCCACCCGCGTCAGCAGCTTGAACGCCTCCATCGCTTCCGTGTCGGTGACGGGCAGATAGGTCACCCGGCCGCTTTCCTTGAGCCAGGAGTGCTCCGGCCCGATGCCGGGATAATCGAGCCCGGCCGAGATCGAATGGCCTTCCAGGATCTGGCCGTCGTCGTCCTGCAGCAGATAGGTGCGGTTGCCGTGCAGCACGCCTGGCTTGCCGGCGTTGAGCGAGGCGCAATGTTCCTCGCCCTCAAGCCCCTTGCCGCCCGCCTCGACGCCGTAGATCTCCACGCCCGGGTCGTCGAGGAAGGGGTGGAACAGGCCGATGGCATTCGAACCGCCGCCGACGGCCGCGACCAGCGCATCGGGCAGGCGGCCTTCGGCGGCCAGCATCTGCTCGCGCGTTTCCGCACCGATCACCGACTGGAAGTCGCGCACCATCTCCGGATAGGGATGCGGCCCCGCCGCCGTGCCGATCAGATAGTAGGTGTCCTCGACATTGGTGACCCAGTCGCGCAGCGCCTCGTTCATCGCGTCTTTCAGCGTGCCGGCGCCGGCCGTCACCGGAACGATCTCCGCGCCCAGAAGCTTCATGCGGAACACGTTCGGCTTCTGCCGCTCGACGTCGGTCGCGCCCATGTAGACGACACAGGGCAGGCCGAAGCGCGCGCAGACGGTGGCGGTGGCGACGCCATGCTGCCCCGCGCCGGTCTCCGCGATGATCCGCGTCTTGCCCATGCGCTTCGCCAGCAGGATCTGCCCGAGGCAATTGTTGATCTTGTGGCTGCCGGTGTGGTTCAGCTCGTCGCGCTTGAAGTAGATCTTGGCGCCGCCAAGCTCCTCGGTCAGGCGCTCGGCGAAATAGAGCGGCGAGGGCCGGCCGGTGTAATGGGTGTTGAGGTTGTCGACCTCCGCCTGAAAGGCCGGGTCGGCCTTGGCGTCCTTATAGGCCTGCTCCAGGTCGAGAATCAGCGGCATCAGCGTCTCGGCGACATAGCGGCCGCCGAAAATGCCGAAATGGCCGCGTTCGTCGGGACCCGAGCGGTAAGTGTTGGGATGGATGGTCATGCGGTCCGTCCTTGTTGCGCCAGTCGCCCGGGGGTCGGCATGTCCCCGGCGGGCCTGTCGGTTGCGCCCTGGCGTGCCGCCGCCACGAACGCATGAATGAGATCTTCGTCCTTTTCCCCGCGCGCGCGCTCCACGCCGGAGGATACGTCGACATCGGCCAGCCCGCCGATGCGGATCGCATCGGCCACGCTTCGCGGATCGAGCCCTCCGGAAAGCATGAGCGGAACGCCAAGGTCAAGGCCCTGCAACAGCGCCCAGTCGAAGCTCGCGCCGTTGCCGCCGGGCAGATCCGCCCCCTTTGGCGGCTTGGCATCGAACAGCAGCCGGTCGACATGCCCCACATAGGGCAGGGCCGCGCGAATGTCATCGGCCTCGCGGATGCCCAGCGCCTTCATGATCCTGACGCCGTGGCGTGCCTTGAGGTCGGCGCAGCGCTGAGGCGTTTCCGATCCGTGCAATTGCAGCCAGTCGGGACGCACGCGGGCCATGATCGCGTCGATCATCGCGTCATCTGCATTGACGGTAAGCGCAACGATCTCGGTCCTCCCGCGCGCCAGATCGGCGAGCCGGGCGGCGGTCTCCAGATCCACATGACGCGGGCTCTTCTCGAAGAAGACGAGCCCGATCATGCCGGCACCGGCGGCAATCGCCGCCTCCAGCGTCGCGTCGGTCGACAGACCGCAGATCTTGATCAGGCCTTGCGCCATGTTTCCTGTCGCTTTCCGATATCGTCGCGAGAGATGCGGTGTCCCGGCGTGCCGACCCCTGTCCGACACGCCGGGACGGGGATCACGTCACATTATACGCGGCAATCGCCGCCATGTTGACGATATCGCTGTCCTTGGCGCCGATGGGCAGGATCTGCACTGGCTTGTCGAGACCCACGAGCAGCGGGCCGATCACCGTCGAGCCACCCAGCTCCTGCAGCATCTTGGTCGAGATGGAGGCGGAGTGGAACGCCGGCATGATCAGCACATTGGCCGGACCGGTCAGACGGCAGAAGGGATAGGCTCCCATCTTGTCCATGTTGAGCGCGACATCCGCGCCCATCTCGCCGTCATACTCGAAATCCACCCGGCGCCGGTCGAGGATCTTCACCGCCTCGATCACCTTTTCCGACCGCTCGCCGCGCGGGTGGCCGAAGGTGGAATAGGCCAGCATGGCGACACGCGGCTCATAGCCGAGCCGGCGCGCCACATGGGCGGCCTCTTCCGCGATGTCGGCCAGTTCCTCGGATGTCGGCATGTCGATCACGGCGGTATCGGCGACGAGCACCGTGCGACCCCGGCACAGCGCCAGCGACACGCCGATCACCCGGTGGCCGGGCTTGGTGTCGATCACGTTGCGCACGGTGTCGAGCGCGACGGAGTAATTGCGGGTCAGGCCCGTCACCATGGCATCCGCATCGCCGCGCGCGACCATGATCGCGCCCCAGTAGTTGCGGTCGTTGTTCACGAGCCGCTGGCAGTCGCGCTGCAGGTAGCCACGGCGCTGCAGCCGGCCGTAGAGGAACTCGGCATAGTCGCTGTTGCGATTGGAGAGCCTGGCGTTGTGGATCGAGATGCCGGCGCGCTCGATGTCGATGCCGGCGCCGGTCGCCGCCTCGCGGATCTCGTCCTCGCGGCCGATCAGGATCGCCTCGCCCAGCCCCTGGGCAACGAAGCTTGCCGCCGCGCGGATCACCGGCTCTTCCTCGCCTTCGGCGAAGACCACGCGCTTGGGCTGCTGGCGGACCTTGGAGAAGATGCGCTGCAGCGTGCCGGCGACGGGATCGCGGCGGGCGGAGAGCTGGTGGTGATAGGCCTCCATGTCGACGATCGGACGGCGGGCGACGCCCGTGTCCATCGCCGCCTGGGCCACCGCCGGCGGGATCGTCGAGATCAGGCGCGGATCGAAGGGAACCGGAATGATGTACTCGGGTCCGAACTTCGGCCGCGATCCGCGATAGGCGGCTGCCACTTCGTCGGGCACTTCCTCGCGGGCGAGCTTGGCCAGCGCCTCGGCGCAGGCCACTTTCATCGCATCGTTGATGGTGGTTGCCTGAACGTCCAGCGCCCCGCGGAAGATATAGGGAAAGCCGAGGACGTTGTTGACCTGGTTGGGATAGTCGGACCGCCCGGTTGCTACGATGGCGTCGTCGCGGATGCGATGGGCCTCTTCCGGGGTGATTTCCGGGTCCGGATTGGCCATGGCGAAGATCACCGGGTTCGGTGCCATCACCCGCAGCATGTCCTCGGTGAGCGCGCCCTTGACCGACACGCCGAGGAAGACGTCCGCGCCCTTGAGCGCGTCGTAGAGGCTGCGCGCCTCCGTCTCCACCGCATGGGCGGACTTCCACTGGTTCATGCCCTCGGTGCGGCCCTTGTAGATCACGCCCTTGGTGTCGCAGAGAATGATGTTGTCATGCGGCACGCCCATGGCCTTGGCGAGCTCGATGCAGGCAATGCCGGCAGCCCCCGCGCCGTTGCAGACGATGCGCGTGTCCGCCGGCGTGCGGCCGGTCAGATGCATGGCGTTGATCAGGCCGGCGACGGCAATGATCGCCGTTCCGTGCTGGTCGTCGTGAAAGACGGGGATGTCCATCAGTTCGCGCAGGCGCTGCTCGATGATGAAACAATCCGGCGCCTTGATGTCCTCAAGGTTGATGCCGCCGAAGGAGGGACCGAGGTAGCGCACCGCATTGACGAAGGCATCGACGTCCTCGGTGTCGACTTCCAGATCGATGCTGTCGACATCGGCGAAGCGCTTGAACAGCACCGCCTTGCCTTCCATCACCGGCTTGGAGGCGAGCGCGCCGAGATTGCCGAGGCCGAGGATCGCGGTGCCGTTGGAAATCACCGCGACCAGATTGCCCCGCGTGGTGTAGTCGAAGGCGCGCGAAGGGTCTTCGGCGATGGCCAGCACCGGCACGGCGACGCCGGGCGAATAGGCCAGCGAGAGATCGCGCTGGGTGGCCATGGGCTTGGTCGGCGTGATCTCCAGCTTGCCCGGGCGGCCCTGCTGGTGAAACTGCAGCGCCTCCTGTTCCGTGAAGCTCACATTGCTCTTGCCCGATTTGTCCGTCGTCGGCATATAGCCCTCCAATTGCCCTGCCGCCCATGAAAAGCGGAGGCAGACATTATCCCCTGCAAATACAGCACTCAACCCGCCATGGCATCGCCCCGGGCTGAAACCCTTCCGCCGATTTGCTAAACCGCGCTAGAACGTCCTCACCACAGGACAAGGGTGGATGCGGCACCCGCTACCCGAACACGAAGGTCGCGAGCATGGTCGAGCAGGCAGGCGAACCCCGGACCGGCAAGGACGCGGAACCGGCGCGCGCGCAAGCCGCCCTGGCGCAGCCGACGCCGATGATGGCGCAATATATCGAGATCAAGACCGCCAATCCCGACTGCCTGCTGTTCTATCGCATGGGCGACTTCTACGAATTGTTCTTCCAGGACGCGGAAGACGCCTCGCGGGCGCTCGGTATCACGCTGACCAAGCGCGGCAAGCATCTGGGCGAGGATATCCCCATGTGCGGGGTGCCGGTGCATGCGGCCGACGACTATCTGCAAAAACTGATCTCGCTGGGCTTCCGGGTCGCCGTCTGCGAACAGACCGAGGATCCGGCCGAAGCAAAGAAACGCGGTTCCAAGTCGGTCGTCCGCCGGGAGGTCGTGCGGCTCGTCACCCCCGGAACGCTGACCGAAGAGCGCCTGCTGGACGCTTCGCGCAACAATTTCCTGCTGGCGCTGGCGCGCGGTCGCAACGGATCGCTCGACGACGACACCGCCTATGCGCTTGCCTGGGTCGACATCTCCACCGGCGCCTTCAAGGTGGCGACGAGCGAGGGCGCGCGGCTTGCCGCCGATCTCGCCCGCATCGACCCGCGCGAGATCGTCGTCGCCGACACGCTGCTCGACGACCCCGCCCTGCGCGCGCTGCTGGAGGAAAGCCCGGCGTCGCTCTCGCCCGTGCCACGCAGCCTGTTCGACGGCGCGACCGCCGCCGACCGGCTGGCGCACTATTACGGCGTCGCGACGCTGGAGGCCTTCGGCCAGTTTACCCGGCTGGAAACCACGGCTGCCGCCGGTGCGCTCGCCTATGTGGAAAAGACCCAGTTCGGCGACCGCGCGCCGCTCGACCCTCCGGCGCGCGAAGGCGCCGGCGCGCGCATGCTCATCGATCCGGCGACGCGCGCCAATCTGGAACTGATGCGCACATTGTCGGGCGAACGCACCGGCTCGCTGCTCTCCGTCATCGACCGCACGGTGTCCGGCGCCGGCTCCAGGCTTCTCGCCTCCCGGCTTGCCAGTCCGCTGACCGATGTCGCCGAAATCCGCCGCCGGCAGGACGCGGTTGCCCGGTTTCACGCCGACACCTATCTGCGCGAACGCCTGCGGTCCCAGCTGAAACAGGTGCCGGACATGGCCCGCGCGCTGTCGCGCATCTCGCTCAACCGGGGCGGTCCGCGCGATCTTCTGGCGCTCGCCCAGGGGCTTCAGGCCGCACTGGAAATCGCGGCACTGGTCCCGCGCGGCGACGACGGCCGTCTGGAAGAAGAAGAGCTCGAGGCGGCGCTGGCGCGCATCGACGCCGCCCCGCGCGATCTCGGCGCGGATCTTGCCCGGGCGCTGAAGGACGATCTGCCGCTTCTCGCCCGCGACGGCAATTTCATCGCCGAGGGCTACATCGAGGAGCTGGACGAATTGCGCCGGCTCAGGGACGACAGCCGCAAGGTGATCGCGCAGCTTCAAGGCAGCCTGTGCGAGGAACTCGCGGTCCGGGCGCTGAAGATCAAGCACAACAATGTGCTCGGCTGGTTCATCGAGGTCCCTGCGGCGCACGCCGACAAGCTCACCGGCGACCCGGCGCGCTTCATCCATCGCCAGACCATGGCCGGCGCCATGCGCTTTACCACGCCGGACCTGGCGGATCTGGAAAGCCGCATCGCCAATGCGGCCGGACGCGCGCTGGCGCTCGAGACGGCGGCCTTCGAGCGGCTGTGCGACGATGTGCTTGCCCGCGCCGATGCGATCAAGGGAGTGGCCGACGGTCTTTCGGTTCTCGATGTGGCCGCGGCCCTTGCCGATCTTGCGGAAGAGGACAATCACACCCGCCCGCTGGTCGATGACAGTCTCGCCTTCGACATTTCGGGCGGGCGCCATCCGGTGGTGGAACGGGCGCTGAAACAGACGAGCGGCGAGGGCTTCGTCGCCAATGATGCCGACCTCGGTCCGGGCGAGGGCGAGGACGGCGGCCGCATCTGGCTGGTCACCGGTCCGAACATGGCCGGCAAGTCGACCTTCTTGCGCCAGAACGCACTGATCGCCGTTCTCGCACAGATGGGCGCCTTCGTGCCGGCGGCGCGCGCGCATATCGGCATCGTCGACCGTCTGTTTTCCCGCGTGGGCGCCGCCGACGATCTGGCGCGCGGACGCTCCACCTTCATGGTGGAAATGGTGGAGACCGCCGCGATCCTCAATCAGGCGGGCGAGCGGGCGCTGGTCATCCTGGACGAGATCGGCCGCGGCACCTCGACCTTCGACGGCCTGTCGATCGCATGGGCGGCGATCGAGCATCTGCACGAGACCAACCGGGCGCGCGCGCTGTTCGCCACGCATTACCACGAGCTGACGGCGCTATCGGCGCGGCTGCCGCGCCTGTCGAACGCGACGGTGCGCGTCAAGGAATGGGAGGGCGAGGTCGTCTTCCTGCACGAGATCGTCGCGGGTGCGGCCGACCGGTCCTACGGCATCCAGGTGGCGAAACTCGCCGGGCTTCCGGCCTCCGTGATCGACCGCGCCCGCGCGGTTCTGGCGCAACTTGAGGAACAGGACCGGCAAACGCCGGCGAAACAGGCGATCGACGACCTGCCGCTGTTCGCCGCCATGACGCCGCCCGCTCCCGCGCCTGCGACCCCGAAACGCGACGCCGTGAAAGACGCCCTGGCCGAGATCGATCCCGACGACATGACGCCGCGCGAGGCGCTGGAAGCGCTCTACCGGCTGAAGCGCGAAGCGGCCAGAGACGGCAAGGGGTGAGCGCGACGACGCCGACGGATCACTCCGCCGCGCCGACGAGACCCGTTTCCCAACCGAGGATCGCGCGCTTGCGGGTCAGGCCCCAATGATAACCGCAGAGGCCGCCGCCGCTTCCCAACACCCGGTGGCAGGGAACGACGAAGGACACCGGATTGCGCCCGACGGCGCGGCCAACCGCGCGGGCCGCCTTGGGTTTTCCTAGGCTTTCGGCGATCCGCGCATAGGTGGTCGCACCGCCAACGGGGATGCGCAGCAGCGCCTCCCAGACGCGGATCTCGAAATCCGTCCCGATCATGACGACGCGCAGCGGCGTTTCCGCCGACCAGCTTGCCGGATCGAACACGCGCCGCGCCAGCGGGGCGGTCGCTGCGGCATCTTCAAGGTAGTCGGCCGCGGGCCAGCGCGCGCGCATGTCGGCCAGCGCCTCCGCCTCGCCGCCGGGATCGCAAAACGCCAGACCGGCCAGGCCGTGCTCGCTCGCCATGACCAGCGCAAGACCGAAGGGCGAGGGATGAAACCCGTAGCGCAGCGTGACGCCCGCCCCCCTGGCGCGATAGACGCCCGGCGTCATCGCCTCATGGGTGACGAAGAGGTCGTGCAGGCGCGCCGGACCGGACAGCCCGACCTCATAGCTCGTCTCGAGCACCGTGGCGGAGCGTTTCAGCAGCGCACGGGCATGGTCCAGCGTCACCGCCTGCAGGAACTGTTTCGGCGTCAGGCCGGCCCAGCGCGAAAACACCCGCTGCAGCTGGATCGGCTGCACGCCGGCCTCCGTCGCAAGCTCTTCCAGCTGCGGCTGCTCGCGCCAGCGTTCGGTGATCGCCTGCAGGGTCCGGCGCACCACGTCGTAGTCGTCGAGACTCTGGTCCGGCGAAGCAGCGGAAGAAGAAACAAGGGTGATGGCGGGGCCGGTCGCGGTCATGGCAGGACACCTTCATTGTCTGTGCGACGACCCTATCGCCGGAGCGGCTGCCTCCGCCACCCGATTTGCGAGCGGATTCGCGGCGGGGGAGGCATCGTCTTGCTTCGGCCAAAAACCCGCGTCACTCTGCGGCAATCTTTCACGAGTTGACCGCAAAGAGATGACAGTGCAAATGCCCATCCGGCCTCTCTTCGATCCCCGCCGCGCCGCGCGCCTCCTGCTTGCCGCCATTACCGCCACCGCCGTTCTTCTCGCGCCACAGGCAGCGGCGGCCGAAACGCGCATCGTGTCGCTGAAAAGCTCGATCAAGGACGTGACGGTCGACAGCGTGAAGAGCGGAAACCGGACGCTGAAGGAAGTCGGGCGCGGTTCGGGCATCCTCTTCGTCGAGGCCGGACGCGAGAGCGTGCCCTTCACCTGCGAGCAGGCCCTGACCATCAGCCTGTCGGACGGACGCTCGCTCTCGAAGACCTATGATCTTTGCGCCATCAACTATGTGGTCGACGTCGCCGCCACCGACCTTGCCGCGAAGCGCGAGACGGCAACGCGCATCGAGCGCAAGCTGGTGATGATCCAGACCGACGACGACACCGCCATCCGCGATGTCGCCATCGACGGCACGGCGATGAAGGTCCGCCGCCGCTCCAAGGCGCGGGTGTTCGTCGAGGTCGACGGCGACCCGAAGAACGGTGGCCAGATCGCCTGCCGGCGAAACCTGCGGCTCGTGCTTGCCGATGGCCGCATCCTGCAGGACGAGGTCGACATCTGCGGCGACTGGAAGGTGACCGTGGACACCAAGGCCGCGCTTGCGAGAGGCTCCGCCGGCGGCGTTCGCCAGGCCGTGCCCTCGGGATCGGGTCCCTCCGCGCCGCCGCTTGCCGGCGGCGTGCGCCGCCCGGATACAAGCCTGCGCGGCAGCACCGAGGAGAGCCCCTCTCGGTCGCGCGACACCGCGGCGGAGGCGCGCACACCGTCGCAGACCCCGGACGGACCGTCCGAAACCGCCGACACATCCCCGGCACAGGCGCCAGAAGACGCTGTCGACACCGCCGTCGTGCCCGTGTTTGAAAACCGCACCTGGTATGTGGAGCGCGAGGGCGGCGACAGCCTGTCGCTGATCTACGGCCGTCGCGAGACCGACGACCGCGGCTTTCTGGCGAGCTGTCGTCCCAGTTCCGGTGAAATCGACTTCGTGCTGCAAACGGCGGTCGACGGGCTTACGCCGGGCGGCACGGTCCCTGTGACGCTCTCCGCCCGCGAGCAAACGCGCAGCTATACCGCGCGCGGGTCCTCCGCCAACACCGAGAGCGGCGAACCCGACGCCGTGGTCTCGCTGAACGCAAACGACCCGATCTGGACCGCGCTGATCCGGGGCTCGACCCTTGCCGTCGGCGTCGACGGCGACTGGGTCTACCGCGTGTCGCTGTCCGGCAGCGCCGGTCCGGTCCGCCAGTTCCAGGCGACCTGCGCAGTCCCCCGCCCGGAGGTGGTCGCATCCGCGCCCCGTCAGCCGGAAGGCTTTTCGGGAGAGGATCCGCGCGGCCGTCCGAGCTGCCGGGAAGAGGGCTTCATCACCTCGATCGCCAGCGACCGCCCGGCCACGCTGGTCTTCCGCAACGAGCGCCGCCGGCCGGTGGTCGTGCATTGGCTCGACTTCAACGGCGAGCGCCAGACCCAGGCCCGCATTCCGCCTGGCGGCGAAATGGTCCAGCCGACGCTCGCCGGCCATCCCTGGCTCGTGACCAATCCGGCCGGACAGTGTCTCGGCATCTATCTGCCGCAGGGCCGCACGCGGGTCGTGACGATCTCGCCGGGACGGCCCGCGCCCGCGCCGCTGCCGGAGCCCGACTATGTGGCCCCGGTCGCTCCGGCTCCGCTGTTTCCCGCGCCGGGCAACGATCTGGTGGAGATCAACTACGACTGCGACAGCGGCGCCTACCTGGCGGTGACCATCGACAACACCCGCCGCGTCGCCATCGTGCGGGAATCCGGCCTGTCGCCGGTAACGCTCGCGGATCGCTCCAACAGTGCCGATCTCTATTACGCCCAGCGCGGCTACGTGCTGTCGGGCGCCGGCAACCGGGTGACCTGGCAACGGCCGGGCGCCGCACCGCAGTCCTGCCGCGTCTTCAACTGAGGACGAGGGACGGCCTGCGCGCGCTTACGAGGCCAGCGGTTCGGGAAAGGGACCGCCGGCCTTGGCCGTTGCCACCGCCTGCCGGAACGCGCCGGCAAAGCTGGTGCGGTCGTCGGGGTTGAGGAATCCGCCGACGTCGACGGATTGCCCGCGCGCCTTGACGGTGATGCGTACCACGCCCTCGTCGTCTTCCTCGCGCACCAGGAGCCTCGCCCAGAACGGATTGAACCGGTAGCAGGACCGCCGGCCCGCGGCGCTCACCTTCAAAATCGTGATCTGCGTGCGCGACACGCTGACCTGCTCATAGGCGCGCGCGGCCTTGTAGTTCCAGCGAAACGCCAGGAAAATCAGGAGAATATCCAGGCCGAGAAAGCCGAAGACCGGCCAGGCGCCCAGCGCGAGGAAAACAAGCCCGGCGACAAGGCAAATGGCGCAGACAACCAGCATCAGTATGCGAAAGCCGTTTGCGCCCAACGACCGGTAGGGCGTCAGCATGGCCGCGAAGAACGGCGGGTCGTCGTCCTGCGCGTCGCAACCGCCCACGTCTGCAAAGTCTGTTTTCGGATTGCCGCTCGTCATGGTGCAACAGTATAGAGAAGCCATGAGCGAGAACCAGAGCGATCACGTGAAAACACCTATAGCGTCGCGACCCTCGGGGAAGAAATCCGCCGCCGCGCCGGCCCGCAAGCGCACGCTGAAACGACCGCGCTACACCAGGGCCGAGATCCACGCGATCTTCGCCCGCTTCCATGCCGCGAACCCGGAACCGACCGGAGAGCTGCATTACGTCAATCCCTATACGCTCCTGGTGGCCGTCGCCCTGTCGGCGCAGGCCACCGACGTCGGCGTCAACAAGGCCACGCGTCCCTTGTTCGAAACCGTCGACACGCCGGAAAAGATGCTGGCACTCGGCGAGGACGCGCTGCGCGAGGCAATCCGGACCATCGGCCTCTACAAGACCAAGGCCAAGAACGTGATCGCGCTGTCACGGATGCTGGTCGACGAGTATGGCGGCGAAGTGCCGCAAGACCGGGCGGCGCTGGAACGCCTGCCGGGTGTTGGTCGAAAGACCGCCAATGTCGTGCTGAACATCGCCTTCGGGCAACCGACCATCGCCGTCGACACCCATTTGTTCCGCCTCGGCAACCGGATCGGCCTCGCCCCGGGCAAGACGCCGCTCGACGTGGAGAAGTCGCTTGAAAAGGCCGTGCCGGCGGAATTCCTGCTGCACGCCCACCACTGGCTGATCCTGCATGGCCGCTACATCTGCAAGGCGCGCAAGCCGGAGTGCGAGAAGTGCCTGATCGCGGATCTGTGCAAGAGCCCGGAAAACACGCAACGCAGCTGACGCGGCTTGGCCGCGGCCAGGCGTGAGCATTCGCGAATGTCGAACAGGAAAACCGTCGCCGGCTCTGGCTGTGCAGGGCCTAGCCCTTGCGGCGCAACCGCACCACCACGTCGACGCGCACGATCTCCATCCCTTCCGGAGCTTCCGGAAGCCTGGCCATCGAAACGCCCGAGCCGGGAATGTCGATCACCTGATTGTCGCCTTCGATGAAGAAGTGGTGGTGATCGTCGGTGTTGGTGTCGAAATAGGTCTTGGTACCCTCGACCGCGACCTCGCGCAGAAGGCCGGCCTGGGTGAACTGGTGCAGCGTGTTGTAAACGGTCGCAAGCGACACCGGAACATGCGCGGCTTCGGCTTCCTCATGCAGGAGTTCCGCCGAGATGTGACGATTTCCATGCGAGTACAGGAGCTCCGCCAACGCCACGCGCTGCCGGGTGGGACGCAATCCGGCTACCCGGAGCATGTCCCGAACTTCGCGCTGTCCCTCGATCTCGCTCACTCTGCCTCGCTCGCCAACTGGACACATTTTCGACTGTCCCCAACGTCCCCTTCGACGTCAGGGCACCGACCGCGACACCGCCGTCCCGCACCCGGCATCATGCCATCCTGCACGGTTTGTGCAAGGCCGTCACCTTTTGCGGTGCCTTGCGGACCGGCTTGCCGGGCCTGTCTGACCGCACGCCAGTCGCGGATTTCTGCCACAGACGGGCCGTGATTTGCAAGCCTTGCGACAGTCCCCCACTCTGGGCAATGGCGAACTGTCTCCGCTCCGCGCCGTCGAAAATCGCCCGCCTGCGGGAAAAACACGCCGCAAACGCCGATTTCTCATTTGGAGCCGGGCTTTCGAAGCGCTAGGGCCTATGTTAGTAAGCGCTCCATAATCTCGACTTCGCCCGTCCGCCGGTTCTTCGTGACGGGATCGAAGCATCCATAACCTGCGGGAAGAATATGAACGTGCGGCAATCGAGCTACTCCTACGAAGAATTGCTTGCCTGCGGACGCGGCGAGACGTTTGGCCCCGGCAACGCGCAATTGCCGTTGCCGCCGATGCTGATGTTCGACCGGATCACGGAAATCTCCGAGACCGGCGGCGAACACGGCCTTGGCTGCGTGCGGGCCGAGCTCGACGTGAAACCCGACCTGTGGTTCTTCGACTGCCATTTCCAGGGCGACCCGGTGATGCCGGGCTGCCTCGGGCTCGATGCCATGTGGCAGATGACGGGGTTTTTCCTCGGCTGGCTCGGCGAACCCGGCAAGGGCCGCGCGATCTCCACCGGCGAGATCCGGTTTTCCAAGATGGTCACGCCGGACGTGAAGCTGGTCGAATACGGCGTCGACATCAAGAAGCTGCGCCGCGGGCGGCTGGTGCTCGGCATCGCCGACGGCTGGCTCAAGGCCGATGGCGAGGTCATCTACAAGGCCAAGGATCTGCGGGTCGGCCTGTTCAAGGCCGACTGACCGTTTCGACCCGGCCCGATTGATCGCACGCGCGCGCCCTCCTATCTGCGGGAGGGTCGCGCAGCTTTTCGCCGTGGAAGCCGGACCTGCGGCCGGCGGCTGAAAGCTCGACAAAATCGACTGGTTTCGGACCAGATGCGCGCGCTTCGGCGGGCGGCATCCGGTCCGGCAAGGAAACTGGGCCCGTTGCAACTGGACGCAAGGGTGCCCGAAACAGACGGGAGACCGCGATGAGGCGGGTGGTTATAACCGGACTGGGCATCATTTCGTCGATCGGCAATTCGGCGGAAGAGGTCACCAAGAGCCTGCGCGACGGCACGTCCGGGATTTGCGCGGCACCGGAATACACCGAACATGGCTTCCGCAGCCAGGTTCACGGCATGCCGAAGATCGACCTGGCGGCCGAGATCGACAAGCGCCAGCTCCGCTTCATGGGCGATGGCGCAGCCTACAACTACCTCGCCATGCAGCAGGCAATCGCCGACAGCGGGCTTGAGGACACGGATGTCTCTCATCCGCGCACGGGTCTCGTCATGGGGTCCGGCGGACCGTCGACGAAGAACCTGTTCCAGGCGCATAAGACCGTGATCGAGAAGGGCTCGCCCAAGCGCATGGGTCCCTTCATGGTCACCCGCGGCATGAGCTCGACCAATTCGGCCTGCCTGGCCACGCCCTTCAAGATCAAGGGCATCAACTATTCGATCACCTCGGCCTGTTCGACCTCGGCCCATTGCATCGGCGCCGGCGCCGAGCAGATCCAGTTCGGCAAGCAGGACATCGTCTTTGCCGGCGGCGGCGAGGAACTCGACTGGACGCTGTCGTGCCTGTTCGACGCCATGGGCGCGATGTCGTCGAAGTACAACGACACGCCGACCACAGCATCGCGGCCCTATGACGCGACACGCGACGGCTTCGTCATCGCCGGCGGCGGCGGTGTCGTCGTTCTGGAAGAGCTGGAACATGCCAAGGCACGCGGCGCCAAGATCTACGCCGAGGTTACCGGCTATGCCGCCAATTCCGACGGCTACGACATGGTCGCGCCGTCCGGCGAGGGCGGCGAGCGCTGCATGCGGCTTGCGATCGAGACGCTCGGTGACCGCAAGGTGAACTACATCAACACCCATGGCACCTCGACCCCGGTCGGCGACATCGGCGAGATCGAAGCGATCCGCAAGGTGTTCGGCGACGATCAGCCGGTCGCGTCCTCGACCAAGTCGCTGACGGGTCACAGCCTCGGCGCCACCGGCGTGCATGAGGCGATCTACTGCCTGTTGATGCTGCAGCACGATTTCATCGCCGCGTCCGCCAACATCACGGAACTCGACCCGGCGCTCAGCCCTGACGAGATCGCGATGCAGCGGATCGACAACGCCGGTCTCGATACGGTGCTTTCCAACAGTTTCGGTTTCGGGGGCACCAACGCCTCCCTCGCGCTGTCGCGCTATCACGGCTGAGGGGGCCAGAATGTCGGGAATAATGAAAGGCAAACGCGGCCTGGTAATGGGCGTTGCCAATGATCACTCCATCGCCTGGGGGATCGCCAAGACGCTGGCCGACCATGGCGCCGAGCTCGCCTTCACCTATCAGGGCGAGAACTTCGGACGTCGGGTGAAGCCGCTGGCCGACAGCGTCGGCGCCGATCTGCTGCTGCCCTGCGACGTCGAGGACATTGACACGGTCGATGCGGTCTTCGACACGCTCAAGGAAAAATGGGGCACGATCGACTTCCTGGTGCATGCCATCGCCTTTTCCGACAAGTCGGAGCTGCGCGGCCGCTACGCTGACACCTCGCGCGAGAACTTCATCCGCACGATGGTGATTTCCTGCTTCTCCTTCACCGAGGTTGCCAAACGGGCGGCCGCGATGATGAACGACGGCGGGTCGATGGTGACGCTGACCTATGGCGGCTCCAACCAGGTGATGCCGAACTACAACGTGATGGGCGTGGCCAAGGCGGCGCTGGAATCCTCCGTCCGCTACCTGGCGATGGATTTCGGCTTGCAGAACATCCGCGTCAACGCGATTTCGGCGGGACCGGTGCGCACGCTGGCCGGATCGGGCGTCTCGGACGCGCGCGTGATGTTCAACTACCAGAAGCAGCACTCGCCGCTCGGACGCACCGTCACCCACTATGAGGTCGGCGGTTCCGCGCTCTATCTCCTGTCGGATCTCGCCTCGGGCGTGACCGGAGAGATCCACTTCGTGGATTCAGGTTTCAGCACCGTCTCGATGCCGCGGCTCGATGCGCTGAAAACCCAGGAAGCGCGCGCGCAGAAAGTCATCGAAGACGTGTGATCTTGCACCGGACGCAGGCCCGCGGGAGACACCCTGCGGGCCCGCGACGCCGCGGGCTTTCGCCCGCATCGATCAGGGGTGAATCCGGCGTCTCACTCCACCGTTTCGTCGGGATAGACGCCGAACAGCCGGGTCTGGTCGATCCAGCCGGAAAACCCGTCTCCCGACACCTCGCACCAGCCTTCCTTGCACTGCCCGACCTCGCCCAGCACCTTGGGCGACAATTCGGCCACGACACGCGCATCCGAACGCGGCTCCTCGCGGAGCGGGGTGATCATCGCGCTTTCCCAGGGGGTGACCAGAGCCGTCCGCCGCCCGGTCAGCAGCGAATGGAACACCCAGCCCTCCGAGCCTTCCCAGTCGCGGATCCGGCGCCAGTTCTCGAATTCCTGCACGATCTCGACCGGCAATCCCGCACGCACGAAGGTCCAGCCGATGCGATGGTCCCGGCTCGGGCCGACGCGCACGTTGACCCGGTCGGACTTCAGGCTGACAAACCGCGGGACGGGAAAGCCGCTGGGACCAACGGTTCCCGACTGGGCCACGGCGGGCGCGGTGGCGGCGACGGTCACGAGAAAAAGCGCGAGAAGGGACACGAGGCCGATCCTGGCGGCCGGGTGAGGTATCATTTCAATCGCTTCCTTTCTCCTGGATCGACGTTGTCCATCCTTAACCCACACCGTCCGAATCGCACATTTTGATGGCATCTTGAGGGGGCGACTCCCAAAAGAGATCGCAGGTGTGCCAAAATCAATCAGCTGCAATCCCTTGTTTTGACCGGACCATCTGGTAAGGAGAACAACAGCGTTGTGCCGTCCTGTCTGGAAAGGACGCACTGTGGAGGATTCAGGGTTAAGGACCCCTCAATAAAGCGCGGAAGGCGAGGAGCATGCCGAAGAAGAAGCCGCTGGTCGTCGTGACACGCAAGTTGCCGGATGTCGTGGAGACGCGCATGCGCGAGCTCTTCGAAACCCGGCTCAACGATACGGACCGGCCGCTCAGCCAGGCGGAACTGGTGGAGGCGGTGAAAACGGCCGATGTCGTCGTGCCGACCGTGACCGACCGCATCGATTCCGCCGTCCTGTCGCAAGCGGGTCCGAACCTCAGGCTGATCGCCAACTTCGGCAATGGCGTCGACAACATCGACGTCGTCACCGCCAACAACCGCGGCATCACCGTGACCAACACCCCCGGCGTGCTGACGGAAGATACAGCCGACATGACCATGGCGCTGATGCTGGGCGTTCCGCGCCGCATCGCCGAAGGCATCAAGGTGATGGAACACGGCGACTGGGCCGGATGGTCGCCGACCTGGATGCTCGGGCACCGGATCTCGGGCAAGCGGCTCGGCATCGTCGGCATGGGCCGTATCGGCCAGGCGGTGGCGCGCCGCGCCAAGGCGTTCGGCATGTCGATCCACTACCACAACCGCCGCCGGGTGCCGGAAGCGACCGAAGAGGCGCTTGAGGCGACCTATTGGGACAGCCTCGACCAGATGCTGGCGCGCATGGACGTGGTTTCGGTGCATTGCCCGCACACGCCGGCGACCTACCATCTGCTGTCGGCGCGGCGGCTGAAGCTGATGAAGCCGGAAGCCTATCTCGTCAACACCGCCCGCGGGGAAGTGATCGACGAGGCGGCGCTGATCCGTCAGCTCGAAGCCGGTCAGCTCGCCGGCGCAGGCCTCGACGTGTTCGAGCACGAGCCGGCGGTAAACCCCAAGCTCGTGTCCTCCGACAAGGTGGTGCTGCTGCCGCACATGGGATCGGCCACCATCGAGGGACGCATCGACATGGGCGAGAAGGTGATCATCAACATCAAGACCTTCATGGACGGTCACCGTCCGCCGGACCGCGTGCTGCCCTCGATGCTGTGAGGCGAGGGCAACTCCCGACGATCATTTCAACGCCCGTGAAAAGGTCCGCTTTCGGATCGATTCGCGGGCGTTTTCATTGAGGATCGACGTGCAAGAGGCTCAGTCGGCTTCGTAGCGCCGCCAGAGCGCGGCCTCGCCCATGCCGGCGACGAAAGCGCGATGCGCCTCGATCTCGGCTTCGCCCAGCAACGGTGGCAACGGCCTGGGACGCGGACGCGCCGGCACGCGCGCGCGCCTGGATTCGGACCCGGAATAATCGGCCTCATCCTCCACCGACAGGGCAAGCCCGGCCTGTTTGCCGCCGATCAGCTCGATATAGACTTCCGCCAGGATCTCGGAATCGAGCAGCGCGCCGTGTTTGGTTCGCCGCGAATTGTCGATCCCGTAGCGCGAGCACAGCGCATCGAGCGAGGCTGGCGATCCGGGGTGCTTGCGCCGGGCGATCGCCAGGGTATCGAGCACCTGCTCGGCCGGGAACGGACCGAGACCAAGCCGTCCGAGCTCCATGTTGATGAAGCCCATGTCGAAAGCGGCGTTGTGGATCACCAGCGTCGCGTCGTCGACGAACTCGAGAAACTCCTGCGCGACCTCGGCGAACTTCGGCTTGTCTGCCAGAAACTCTTCCGACAGTCCGTGCACGTTGAAGGCCTCGATGGGCATGTCGCGTTCGGGATTGAGATAGACGTGGTAGGTGCGCCCCGTCGGCACGTGGTTGATCAGCTCCACGCCGCCGATCTCGACGAGCCGGTCGCCGTTGCGCGGATCGAGCCCGGTGGTTTCCGTGTCGAAGGCAATTTCACGGCGCATGGCGGCAGGACTTTCTTGCAGGACCGGCAAAGGCCGGGATCGCCAGTGGCGATGCGATTGTCACGGGCACCAGTCTTGGCACGGCGGGCGGGTCGCTCAAGCCGCGCGCGGAAAATCCACCGGAGATCCCCGGCTTTTCCACATGTGAGCGACACGCAGTCCGCTCAGCCGAGAGCGGCAAGGGCGCGCAGGATCGCGGCAACGCTGCGTTCGGCATGGGATATGCCGTGGCCGGTGTCCACAAGGAAATGCGCGCGATGGCGCTTCTGCGCGTCGGGCATCTGCTTGGCCAGGATCGCGGCGAAGGTTTCCTCGGTCATGCCGGGCCTCGCAAGCACGCGGGCGCGCTGCACCTGCGCATCCGCCGTAACGACGACGCTGGCGTGAACCCGCGCTTCGCCGCCGGTTTCAAACAGCAACGGAATATCCAGCACGGCGACGCGGGCGCCGGAGGCTTTCGCCGCCTCCAGGAAGGCGATCTCGCGCGCGCGCACCAGCGGATGCACGATGGCCTCAAGCCGCTTCATCTCCTCCGGCTTGCCGATCACACGGGCACCGAGCGCCTTGCGGTCGACGACACCGTCGGTCACCGTTCCGGGAAAGGCAGCCTCGATCGCCGGCGCGCCTTCGCTTCGATAAAGAGCGTGGACGGCCGCATCCGCATCGTAAACGGCAGCACCGGCGGCCGCGAACATGGCGGCCGTGGTCGATTTGCCCATGCCGATGGAGCCGGTGAGGCCAACGACAATCACGACGACACGCCCAGATCGGCCAGGACGAGCCTCCGCAATGCATCGTCAACCTCAGGTCGCACGCCGAACCAGCGCTCAAACCCCGGCACCGCCTGATGAAGCAGCATGCCAAGGCCGTCAACGGTCGGATGCCCCCTGTCCCGGGCCGCCTGCAACAAAGGCGTGACCAGCGGCGCATAGACGATGTCGGTCACCAGCGCCTCGACCGGCAGGGGAGACAGGTCCAGATCGAGCGGCGGCTGTCCTTCCATGCCAAGCGAGGTGGTGTTCACGAGAAGATCGGTTCTCCCCAGGATGTCCGCCAGATAGTCCCAGGAAACGGCTTTTGCGACGGGAGCGAAACGGTCCGCCAGGTCCTGAGCTTTGGACAGCGTACGATTGGCGATAAGCACCTTTTCCACACCACGGGAGGCCAATGCCCAGACGATTGCGCGTGCGGCACCGCCGGCGCCGAGCACGAGGGCGCTTTTGGTGCGCGCATCCCAGCCCGGCGCCTGTTGATCGAGGTTGCCGAGAAACCCGAGACCGTCGGTGTTGGCACCCATCAACCGGCCGCTGTCGTCGAGCCACAGCGTGTTGGCCGCGCCCATGGCCCGGGCCGCATCGTCCAGCTCGTCGCAGCAGGCTGCGGCCACTTCCTTGTGCGGCACGGTGACGTTGCAGCCGACCAGCCCACTCTTTGCGAACGCACGATAGAAAGTCTCCGCCGTCGCCGGTTCGACCGCAACACGGTCATAGGTACCGTCGATGCCGTGGTGCTTCAGCCAGTATCCGTGGATCAGCGGCGAGCGGGAATGTGCGACCGGAAATCCGGTGATTGCGGCGCGCCGGGTCATGCCTCGATGGCGCCCTGCTCGCGCAGCCTGGCCAGAAGCGGCAGCAGCGGCAGCCCGAGGACGGAGAAATAATCGCCGTCGATCATCTCGAACAATTGCACGCCCGGCCCTTCCAGCTGATAGGCCCCGACGCTGGTGAGAGCGACCTCGCCGACCTGGGCGAGATAGCGCCCGACAAAGGCCGGGCCGAAATCGCGCATCTTGAGCCGGACCGTTGCGACATGGCGCCACAGCGTTTCGCCATCGCGGGCCAGTGTGACAGCGGAATTCAACGCATGCGTCTTGCCGGACATGGCAAGCAACTGCCGGCGGGCGGCCTCCATGTCATCCGGCTTGGTCAGCCGGTTGCCCTCGAATTCCAGCACCTGGTCGGCCCCAATCACCAAGGCGCCGGGATGGCGTTCGCTGACGGCCTGTGCCTTTGCCTCCGCCAGCACCTCGGCGATGTCGGCGGGCGGAAAACCGCTCTTCAGAAGCGGTTCCTCAATGGCGCGTTCGTCGACATCGGCGGGATCGACGGTAATGTTTAGGCCGGCGTTGCGCAGGAGTTCGCCGCGGATGCGGCTTGCGCTGGCGAGAATGATTTCGGTCATGTCTGGGCCCGGAGTTTGGAAAACAAGGGATCGGATCGACGCAGGATTTCAGCTCCTTGCGGCAATATCAGGGGGTCGGCGGTCGTTCCAGCGCGTTCTTGTGCGCCCGGTAAAGGCTCATGATCTCCGCCGCGGTCTCCTCGATGGAACGGCGCGTGACGTCGATCACCGGCCAGCCGCGTTCGGCGCAAAGCTTTCGCGTCGCCGCGATTTCAGCGGCAATGGCGCGGCGGTCGACATAGCTCTCGTTGGCGAAACTCGCCGCGTTCAGCGACAGGATCCGGTTCTGCCGCACCTGCTGGATCCGTTCCACCGATGCGATCACCGCGACCACCATCGCCCGGCGCACCTCGAAGAGCTGATAGGGAAGCCGGATTTCGGGAACGATGGGAATATTCGCCGCCTTGATCCCGCGATTGGCGAGATAGATGCAGGTCGGCGTCTTGGATGTCCGGCTGACCCCCAGAAGCACCACGTCGGCCTCGTCCAGATTGTCGGGGATCTGGCCATCGTCATGCATCATGGTGAAATTCAACGCGTCGATGCGATGAAAATACTCGGCATCCAGCGCGTGCTGGCCGCCGACCCGGCCGGTCAGCTGCACATTGAGATAGGACTGAAACACCGAGAACACCGGCGACAGGATGTTGACGCAGGGAATGCCGAGCGCGCGACTTGCCCGTTCGAGCCGCTCGGCCAGTTCCGCATCGACCAGCGTGTAGAGGACGATCCCCGGCGTGTTCTCGATCTCGGCGATCGCCTTGTCGAGCTGGCGCAGCGTCCGCATCAGCGGATAGACGTGTTCAATCGCCTGCACATCTTCATATTGCGCCGTCGCGGCACGTGCCACGGTCATCAGCGTCTCGCCGGTGGAATCCGAAACCATGTGCAAATGAAAGAAGTTACGGGATTTTCCCAAGCTGTTATCCCCGTGTCACGGTTTTGATGTTCATAAAGGACCCCGGTCTGGGCATAAGTCGCAAGCGGGCCGTCCACCATGCCCGAAGCGCAAAAACAATCAACAATTCACACCGCCGCGGGAACCGGATCCGAAAGCGTTCCCTGGAGTGGGGACAACTGGTTTGTTCCTTCGCCATCCCCAGAAAGGCCGCGTGCGACTCAAAGGTTAACAAGAAGTTAACCATAGCGCACTGGCTTGAAAAAATTATCGGAATCCGGGTTGTCACCGGTTGGCACGGGACTCTTTTCAGAGGAAACTCCTCGACAGCTTCGCCATGAATGAGTCATGTGGAGAGGTGTCGACAACCGGCAATCCCGGATGTCCACCGACAAACAAAAACAACAGAATCCAGATTCAGGATTCTTTTCTTTTTTTAGAAGGGGGTGTTCGTGTCTCAGACAAGCTCGCGACGGGTCATGCGTGTGCTCGAAGGAGATCGGCTCTGGCCGCCTCCCGTCTGGATGATGCGTCAGGCCGGCAGGTACCTTCCCGAATACCGCGAAGTTCGTTCAAAGAAGGTTAATTTTTTGGAATTTTGCTATGACACGGATCTGGCGACGGAGGTCACCCTCCAGCCTATCCGCCGTTATGGCTTCGATGCGGCAATCCTGTTTTCCGATATTTTCGTTGTCCCCGACGCGCTCGGATATCCCGTTCGCTTCGAGGAAGGCCGTGGACCGGTTCTCGATCCGCTCAGGTCCGGCCTGGTGGACCAGCTCGACCAGGGACGGGCGGAACAGCATCTTGATCCCGTGATCGCGACCGTACGCCGCCTGCGGGCCGAGCTTCCGGAAGAGACGACGCTTCTCGGCTTCTGCGGAGCCCCCTGGACGGTCGCTTGCTACTCCGTGGCCGGTCACACCACCCAGGACCAGATCGCCGCCCGTGTCGGCGCCTATCGCGATCCTGAGCTGATGCAATCCTTCATCGACCAGTTGGTCCCTGCATCCATCCGTTATCTGATCCGCCAGTTCGAGGCGGGTGCCGATGCGGTGCAGGTGTTCGACACCTGGGCGGGCGTCCTCGATGATGCCGGTTTCGCGCGCTGGTCGATCGCCCCGACGAAGGCGATTGTCGCCGGCGTGAAAGCCGCGGTTCCGCATGCCAAGATCATCGGATTTCCCAAGGCATCGGCCGCGCGGCTGAAGACCTATATCGCCGAGACGGGCGTCGATGCCGTCGGCCTCGACTGGACGGTGCCGGGCGCGCTGGCGCAGGACGTGCAGCGTATGGTGCCGGTGCAGGGCAATCTCGATCCGATGCGTCTTGTGGCGGGAGGCGCCGCACTCGACGAGGGTGTCGATCAGGTGCTCAAGACGCTTGGCGACGGGCCGCTTGTGTTCAACCTCGGCCATGGCGTCACGCCGGACGCGGATCCGGACAATGTGCGCCGCATGATCGAACGCGTTCGCGCGACGCCGGATCCCAGGGGCTGATCCGCGAATGCTCTATCTCTGGCTCAAGGCCCTTCACATCATGTCGGTGATCGCCTGGATGGCGGCGCTGTTCTATTTGCCGCGGCTGTTCGTCTATCACGCGGAAACCGAGACGGGCACGCAGCAAAGCGAAACCTTCAAGATCATGGAACGGCGCCTGCTCAAGGCGATCATGACGCCGGCAATGATCGCAAGCTGGGTGTTCGGCCTTTGGGTCGCCTATGAGGGCGGGTTTTTTCGCGACGGCTGGTTTCACGCCAAGCTCGCGCTGGTCCTGGTCATGAGCGGCTATCACGGTTATCTGGCCCGCTGCGTCAGGGCGTTTGCCGACGACCAAAACACCCGCAGCCACCGGCACTACCGGATTGTCAACGAAGTTCCGACCGTGCTGATGGTTGTGATCGTCATTCTGGTGGTGATCAAGCCGTTCTGAGCGCGTGATCTGCGATCTGCCGCAGGGTCTGCCTCATGCAAGACTGATGTTGCGGAGATTTAATCCGAAAGAAGTACGGAATCCCGCTTGCTCTCGTTCAATTAAAAATGTAGTTTCCGGAAACCTCAAATCCATTGGGCATGGTCTCAGGGTTCTTTTGCGGACACGCTGCGAGATCAGGCCGGTTCGAGAAGCCGGCTTTCGACCCACGGAATTCCCAACCTTTCAGTCGTACGATCCACTTGCCCATCGCTGCATGCGGATCGATTGTACCCAGTCACTCCAGAAGAAGACTCTCCCTAGCCCATGCGGGAAATGAAACTCTCAGATCTCAAGATCAAGACACCGACCGAACTTCTTGCTTTTGCCGAGGAACATGCGGTCGAAAATGCGAGCACCATGCGCAAGCAGGAGCTGATGTTCGCGATATTGAAGCAATTGGCTGACCAGGATGTCGATATTATCGGCGAGGGCGTTGTCGAAGTGCTTCAGGACGGTTTCGGGTTCCTGCGATCCCCCGACGCCAATTATCTCCCCGGGCCGGACGATATCTATATTTCCCCCTCCCAGATCCGGCGCTTTTCTCTGCGCACGGGTGACACGGTCGAAGGGGAGATCCGCAGTCCCAAGGATGGCGAGCGCTATTTCGCGCTGCTCAAGGTCAACAAGATCAATTTCGAGGATCCCGACAAGGCCCGTCACAAGGTCCACTTCGACAACCTGACGCCGCTTTATCCCGACGAGCGGCTGAAGATGGAAGTCGAACTGCCGAACGGCAAGGACTTCACGGCACGGGTCATCGACCTGGTCGCGCCGCTTGGCAAGGGCCAGCGCGGGCTGATCACCGCGCCGCCGCGGACCGGCAAGACGGTTGTCTTGCAGAACATCGCCAAGGCGATCACCACCAATCATCCCGAATGCTATCTGATCGTGCTGCTGATCGACGAGCGGCCGGAAGAAGTCACCGACATGCAGCGCACGGTCAATGGCGAGGTCGTGTCGTCGACCTTCGACGAACCGGCGGTGCGCCACGTCCAGGTCGCCGAAATGGTGATCGAAAAGGCCAAGCGCCTCGTCGAGCACGGACGCGACGTCGTCATTCTCCTCGACTCGATCACGCGTCTCGGTCGCGCCTACAACACCGTCGTTCCGTCCTCGGGCAAGGTGCTGACCGGCGGTGTCGACGCCAATGCGCTGCAGCGTCCGAAGCGCTTCTTCGGTGCCGCGCGAAACATCGAGGAGGGCGGGTCGCTGACAATCATCGCCACCGCCCTGATCGATACCGGCAGCCGTATGGACGAAGTGATCTTCGAAGAGTTCAAGGGCACGGGCAATTCCGAGATCATTCTCGACCGCAAGATCTCCGACAAGCGCGTGTTCCCGGCGATCGACATCCAGCGCTCCGGCACCCGCAAGGAAGAGCTGCTGGTCGATCCGGTCCAGCTCAAGAAGATGTTCGTCCTGCGCCGTATCCTCAATCCGATGGGCACGGTCGACGCCATCGAGTTCCTTCTCGACAAGCTGCGCCAGACCAAGTCGAACGACGATTTCTTCGACAGCATGAACACCTAAACCGTTTGCGATCCCCGCGCGGGTCGCGCGGCGTCGGATTCACGTGGAACACCCGCAAGCGCGCTTGCGGGTGTTTTGCATTGTGTTTCACGTGAATCAGGCCGATTCGGTTGCGCAACAATGCAAGAGACCAAGAATGCCCGAATACACGCTGGAAACCGACCGCCTGGTGTTGCGTCCCTGGCGCGCGGAAGATGCCGAGCCCTTCGCCGCTCTCAACGCCGATCCCCAGGTGATGCGCTACTTTCCCGCGACCCTCAGTCGGTCCGAGAGCGATGCCATCATTGCCCGCGCGAGGGGCAAGGCGGAGACCGACGGGATCTGTTTTCAGCCGGTAGAGGAGAAGGCCAGCGGGCGGTTTCTGGGCTTTGTCGGGCTTAACCGCGCAGCGCCCGACGTGCCCGTCCCGGATACGCTCGAGATCGGCTGGCGGCTTGCCCGCCATGCCTGGGGACAAGGCTTTGCGACAGAAGCCGCAATGGCCTGGCTTCGATTCGGTTTCGAAACCTTGCGCTTGCCGGAAATCATCTCATTCACGACCGTCGGCAACATACCGTCGCGGCGGGTGATGGAGCGGCTCGGCATGAGTGAAGATCCCGCCGGCGCCTTTGAGCACCCCGCACTTGAGGTCGGTCACCCGTTGCGACCGCATGTGCTTTATCGCCTGTCGGCCGACCAGTTTAGCCACCCCGCAGGTCGCGGAGATGATCGGCCACATGGGCCGGATCGGTAAGCGGCGGCCCACATCGGCCGGCCGTGCACAGGTAAAGCGTCGGTTTGCCGTCGACGAGGGCCTTGTTGGCGGCCGGGTGATGGTCCGGCAGGGATGCGTCTCCGGCCGCGACCGTGCGACGGATAATCGCCGGGTCGGCAAGGGCAAGGAGCGCACGATCGAAGTCCGGGTCCCGGGCGCCGGTTTGCGTCACGCAGACCGCAAGCACGCCATGTTCCAGCGTATCCATCGCGTTCAACAATCCGGCCGTTCCGAACACGTTCTTCAGGATGGCTTGCGAAAACGCTGAAAAGATCTGCTCTGCCCGATCCCTGTAGATGTCGACGCCGGTGAGATGCCAGAGCCTGACGAGCGCTTCTGCCGCCATGGCGTTTCCATTTGGGGTGGCTTCATCATAGGCGGAGTAGGGGCGCACGATCAGGCCCTCGGCCGCATCCGAGGTCAGGTAGTAGCCGCCGCGGTCATGGCTGTAGTGGCTATGCAGAAGGTCAGCCAGCTGTTTCGCGTCGGCGAGGTACCCGTCCGCCGTCTGCGGATCGGGGGCGGCTTCTGCAAGGGTAACGGCGGCGACCATCAGTGCGGCGTGGTCGGTGGAAAATCCCGGGGCGACCATCGTTCCCGCCCGATAGGCATGGGCCAGTCCGGTTTCGGTCATCATGGTATCGAGGATAAACCGATAGGTCCGGGTCGCGGCTTCAGACAGGGATTCACGTGAAACATGATCCGCGGCGCGAACCAGCCCCGAGATCAGCAGGCCGTTCCAGTCCGCCAGGATCTTGTCGTCACGACCGGGCTGGGCTCTTGTGTTGCGAACCTCAAGAAGCCGTTCGCGCCATCCCTTGAGGGTTTCCTCATCCGTAGGGTCGTCGGGATCATCCGTCCGCGTCAGCCGGTTGGGAATGCTCTTTCCTTCGAAATTGCCGGCCGGGGAAATGTCATAGACCCGGTTGAAGGCAACGGCGTCGGCCCCGCCGAGGACGTCGACCACCTGGTCCGGCGTCCAGACGTAGGTCCTGCCTTCCTCGCCCTCTGTGTCGGCATCGAGGCTTGCGGCATAAGCGCCTTCGACCCGCATCTCCCGTTCCAGCCATGCGCCGGTCTCCTCGATTCGCCTGCGGAACAATGCATCATTGCCGGGGGTGAGTTCGGCGCTTCCGACAAGGGCCAGATGCGTCAGATACTGGGCATTGTCGTAGAGCATCTTCTCGAAATGCGGAACGAGCCAGCGCTCGTCGACCGAATAGCGCGACAACCCGCCGCCGATGTGGTCGTAAATCCCGCCGTTGCTCATCCGCTCAAGCGACAGGATGCAGCCGTTGCGCGCGGCCCTGTCGCCGGAGCGAAGGGCGGCGCGCCAGACCAACTCCATGACGCTCGCCTGGGGAAATTTGGGAGCGCCTTTCGTTCCACCGGAAACCGGGTCGATCATGTCCGCGAGCTTCAGCCCCGCCGTTGTGGCAAGACCCCTGGGGAGCGAGACGTTTTCGCCGGACGGGATGGTGCGAAGATGGGCCATCAGGCCGTCGCGGTTTTGATCGATTCGGCTGCGATCCGACTGGTAGGTCTTGGAGACCGCCAGAAGGACATCGACGAAGCCGGGTCGACCCCAACGTGCGGTTTTCGGAAAATAGGTCCCGCCCCAGAAGGGTTCCGCTTCGCTGGTCAGGAACATGGTGAGCGGCCAGCCGCCCTGTTCGCCAAGCGCATGCAGCGCGTTCATGTAGATCTGGTCGATGTCCGGGCGTTCCTCGCGGTCAACCTTGATGTTGACGAAGTGGGTGTTCATCACCTCCGCGACATCCCGGTCCTCGAAACTCTCGTGCGCCATCACATGACACCAGTGGCATGCGGCATATCCGACGGACAACAGGATCGGTTTGCCGCTGTCGCGGGCCTCGGCAAGCGCCTCCGCACCCCAGGGGCGCCAGGCCACCGGATTGTCCTTGTGCTGCAGAAGATAGGGGCTCGTCGCGTCGGCAAGGCGGTTGTCGGTCATGGGGCTTCCCGGTAAGAGGGGCGCAAGCGGCGCGGGCGCGGATCTGGCCGTCCCGCCACCGGCTTCACCAGAAGGTAAGGCGCTGGCACACGCCTGCAAGACAAATGCCCTTGTGACGGGCACCGGAGAGCGAAACGGGCATGACGCAGGATACCATCTATGCCCTGTCGAGTGGGGGTCTGCCCACAGGCGTGGCGATCTTGAGGATTTCGGGACCGGCGGCTCGAGTCGCTCTCGAAACGATGTCGGGCCGGCTCCCCGAGCCGCGCATGGCTTCGCTGTCCCGCCTGCGCGATCCGCAAACGGGAGACCTTCTCGATGCGGCCCTGTGCCTGTGGTTTCCGGGGCCGGCAAGCTTTACCGGCGAGGACGTGGTCGAGATCCAGTGTCACGGCGGCCGCGCGGTGGTGGCAGCCCTTCTGACGGCGCTCGGGCGGATACCGGGTTATCGGCCGGCGGAGGCGGGAGAATTCACGCGGCGGGCCTTCGACAACGACCGGCTCGATCTGTTGGAAGCCGAGGGGCTTGCCGATCTGATCCATGCGGAGACGGAAGCGCAGCGCCGTCAGGCCGTTTCCCAGATGGGCGGGGCGCTGGGGGCGGTCTATGACGGCTGGCGGAGCCGATTGATTCGGATGCGTGCCATGATCGAGGCCGACTTCGATTTCGCCGACGAAGACGATGTGCCGGGCAGCGTTGCGGACGGGATCTGGGCGGAGGCGGAACGGTTGCGCGACGAGATCGATGCCCATCTCGCGCGTTCGCGCGGCGCCGAGCGGTTGCGCTCGGGCGTCCAGGTGGCGTTGCTCGGCCGGCCCAACGCCGGCAAGTCGAGCCTGCTGAACGCCATCGCGCAGCGCGATGTCGCCATCGTGACTGAAGAGGCCGGCACCACGCGCGACGTGATCGAGGTGCATCTCGATCTCGACGGCTATCCGCTCACCCTGATCGACACCGCCGGCATCCGCGAGGCGGAAGGCCAGGTGGAGCGGGAGGGGATCCGGCGGGCTTTGGCGCGCGCCGCCGATGCCGATCTGGTGCTGTGGCTGACCGATCCCGATGCGCAGGCCGGGCACACCCGCGCCGCTCCGGAGGTCTCCGCCCCGGTCTGGACGGTTGCCACCAAGCAGGATCTTCCTGGGGCAGCGCCTGTTGGTCGTGGCGGCGACGGGGATGAACCGAGGTTCCGCCTGTCGGCGCTGACCGGAGAGGGTCTCGCCGATCTGATCTCTGCCCTGGGCGCCTTTGCCCGTGACGCCGTCGGCAGCACCTCCGATCCGGTGGCGACCCGCGACCGTCACCGTCGCTGGATTGCGGTTGCACGCGAGTCGCTGACGGCGGCGATTTCGGGTGGACGGCCGCTGGAATTGCGCGCCGAAGACCTGCGCACGGCTGCGGATGCCCTTGGGCGGATTGCCGGCCGGGTCGGGGTCGAGGACCTTCTGGATGTGATTTTCTCTGAATTTTGTATCGGCAAGTAAACGAGCGTTTCACGTGAAACAGCAGGAATCGGGGTTCGATTCAAAACCGTAATGAAGACTCTCCCGTAATGACCGCTGATTTTCCGGCAAACTCGTGCGGATGGGCCGGTTAGGCCGGATCGGCGCCCGATATTTGCGCTGTCGTTTCTGCCTGACTTGGCGGAAGTTGTTTTGACCGTGTCGTGGCGATTGGATATTCAAAGACCATAATTACCGCTTGGCGGTTTCCCGGAAACGCGCCTCTATCGGGCGGCCGGTCATCCGGCGACGGGTTGCCCGCCGGCGGGGGTATTCAGGCCGGCGTGGTTCTCACGGGCGGGGAATCGTTTCAGGCTCGACAGCAGGATGACGGGACTGGCGCCGCGGCGACACTTCCATCCTGAGCAATCGGAGACGTGACTATGGCGGACGCGATGCGTTCGAAGGGATCGCAGCCGGCGGATCGACGCCTCGATGTGATCGTGATCGGTGGCGGACATGCGGGCTGCGAGGCAGCTGCCGCGAGCGCACGCATGGGCGCGCGCACCGCTCTGGTGACCCACAGCTTCGCCACCGTCGGCGTGATGTCCTGCAACCCCGCGATCGGCGGGCTCGGCAAGGGCCATCTCGTGCGCGAGGTCGATGCGCTCGACGGCTTGATGGGGTGCGTCGCCGACAAGGCCGGCATCCAGTTCCGGCTGCTCAACCGGCGCAAGGGGCCGGCGGTGCGCGGTCCCCGTGCCCAGGCGGACCGGGCGCTCTACCGCGCGGCGATGCAGGACGCGATCCGCGAGACGGCCAACCTCGAGGTGATCGAGGGCGAGGCGGCCGAGCTGCTCGTCGACGACGGGCGGGCGAGGGGTGTGCGTCTCGCCGACGGGCGGGAGCTTTCCGCCGGCGCCATCGTGTTGACCACCGGGACGTTCCTGCGCGGTGTCATTCACATTGGTGATGAGCGGATTCCGGCCGGCCGGGCGGGCGAACCGCCGGCGCGGCGCCTTGCCGCCTCGCTGCTCGATCATGGCTTCGAGCTTGGCCGGTTGAAGACCGGGACACCGGCGCGGCTCGACGGGCGCACCATCGACTGGGCCCGGCTTGAGGAGCAGAAGGGCGATTCGGTTCCGGAACCATTTTCCACCCTGACGGCTGCCATCGAGACGCCGCAGATTTCCTGCCACATCACCCGCACGACGCCGGAGACCCACGACATCATTCGCGCGAACCTGCAGCGTTCGGCGATGTATTCCGGCCATATCACCGGGCAGGGGCCCCGCTATTGTCCTTCGATCGAGGACAAGGTGGTGCGCTTTGCCGACCGGGACGGGCACCAGATCTTTCTCGAGCCGGAGGGGCTCGACGACCACACGGTCTATCCGAACGGGATCTCCACGTCGCTGCCGGAGGATGTGCAGCTGGCGTTCCTCAAGACCATTCCGGGTCTGGAGCGTGTCTCGGTAATCAAGTCTGGCTATGCCATCGAATATGATCACATTGATCCGCGCGAGCTTCGCCGCACGCTGGAGACCCGTCGGGTCGCCGGTCTGTTTCTCGCCGGCCAGATCAACGGCACGACCGGCTACGAGGAGGCGGCGGCACAGGGGCTGGTTGCCGGGCTCAATGCGGCGCGGGCCGTCGATGGCGGCGCGGAAATCGTCTTCGGCCGCGATCAGGGCTATATCGGCGTGATGATCGACGATCTCGTGACCTGCGGCGTGTCCGAGCCTTATCGCATGTTCACCTCGCGCGCCGAATACCGGCTGTCGCTGCGTGCCGACAACGCCGACCAGCGCCTGACCCCTCTCGGGCTGGAGATCGGCTGCGTTGGCGCGACCCGTCGAGTCGCTTTCGAAACGAAATGCGCAAGGCTTGCCGAGACCCGTGCGGTGCTGGAAGGCCTGACGGCGACGCCCGAGGTCGGGCGCCGCGCCGGTCTGCCGATCAATCAGGACGGCGTGCGCCGCTCGGCGTTCGAGCTTTTGTCCTACCCCGATATCGATCTCGACCGGTTGGCGGCGCTGTGGCCGCAGGAGATCGCCGCGCTCGACCGCGCCAGCGCGGAGCAGGTGGCGATCGATGCGCTCTATGCGGTCTATCTGCAGCGCCAGGCCGCGGATATCGACGCGCTGCGCCGGGACGAGGCATTGGTGTTGCCGCAGGACCTCGACTATGCCGCCGTGCGCGGGCTGTCGAACGAGGCGCGGCAGAAGCTCGACGCGGTGCGGCCGGAAACTCTCGGCCAGGCGGCGCGGATCGACGGGGTGACGCCGGCGGCGCTCAGCCTGCTGCTGTCGCATGTCCGCCGGCGCGCGGACCGGCCGGGGGCTGCCGCATGAGCCGCCCAGCCGCCGTTTCCGTCACAGACAGTCCCCAGGTTCTCCACGACGTTTTCCCCGTTTCACGTGAAACAGAAGATCGGCTGAGGATCTACGTTGATCTGCTCCTGCGCTGGCAAAAGGCGCAGAACCTCGTGGCGCCGTCCACCTTGCCGGACGTCTGGCGCCGGCATGTCGCCGACAGTCTTCAGGTGCTCAAGGCCGGAGAGGGCGCGCGGCAGTGGGTCGACCTTGGCAGCGGCGCGGGCTTTCCCGGGCTGGTGACGGCCATCGCCTTGATGCAGGACGCGAAATCGCAGGGCGATGCCCATGTGCATCTGGTGGAAAGCAATCAGCGCAAGGTCGCCTTCCTGCGCGCGGTGATCCGGGAGACCGGGTGTCCGGCGACAGTCCATGCCGAGCGCATCGAGGCGGTGGCTGAAGATCTTGCATCGTCCGGAGCCACGCCGATCCAGGCGGTTTCGGCCCGCGCGCTCGCGGATCTTTCGGTTCTCTGCGGTTTTGCGGAGCCCTTTGTGCGCCACGGTGCGCTGGCGATTTTCCACAAGGGGAAAAATTTTCGCGAGGAGGTCGCGCAAGCGTCTCACGCCTTCGACTTCGACATGGTAGAACAGAACAGCCTCATCGATCCCGACAGCCGGCTCTTGATACTCAAGCGGATCCGGCCGCGCGGCGCGACAGGGAAAGGTTAGATCCGGATGAGCATGCTTCCTCAGTCTCCGCGCGTTCTGGCGCTGGCCAACCAGAAGGGCGGCGTCGGCAAGACCACGACCGCCATCAACCTCGGAACGGCGCTGGCCGCCATCGGCGAACGCGTGCTGGTGGTCGACCTCGATCCGCAGGGCAATGCCTCCACCGGTCTCGGCATCGACCGGCGGGCGCGGGACCTGTCGACCTATGATGTTCTGACCGGCGAGTGTTCCCTGGCCGAAACGATCCAGGAAACCGCCGTGCCGCGCTTGTGGGTGGCGCCATCGACCATGGACCTTCTGGGCGTCGAGCTGGAGATCGCCTCGCGCTCCGACCGGGCGCACCGGCTGCGCTCCGCCGTGTCGGAGATGGCCCACGGCGAACGTGGCAGCGAAGGCGGCTTCGATTTCACCTATGTGCTGATCGACTGCCCGCCGTCGCTCAACCTGCTGACCATCAACGCGCTGTCGGCGTCCCATTCGATCCTGGTGCCGTTGCAATGCGAGTTCTTCGCGCTGGAGGGTCTCAGCCAGTTGCTGAGCACGGTCGAGCAGGTCAAGGCGGCGCTCAATCCGGAACTGTCCATCCACGGCATCGTGCTGACGATGTTCGACAGCCGCAACAACCTGTCCAACCAGGTGGTGGCGGATGTGCGCGAGACCATGGGCGATGCGGTCTATGACACGATCATCCCGCGCAATGTGCGGGTGTCGGAAGCGCCGTCCTATGGCAAGCCGGCGCTGCTCTACGATCTGAAGTGCTCCGGCAGCCAGGCCTATCTGCGGCTGGCGTCGGAGATCATCCAGCGGGAGCGGGCGCTGCGCGGTGTCGCTGCCTGATCGGGATACGGTGCGGTTGCATTGGATTCGGATGCGCAACAATTGGACTTGCGGACTTTCAAGGGAACACGCGCACGGGGCGCGCGCATGGGTGATGAGTGAGCGAAATGGCTGACGAAGACGGTGGAAAGAAGAAGCGGCTCGGACGGGGACTGGCCGCGCTGATCGGTGAGGTCGGAACCGAGCCGCCCGCGGATCCGCGTCCGCCGCGCGACACGCGCCGGGTGCCGATCGAGTTCCTGACCGCCAACCCGCGCAACCCGCGCAAGAGCTTCACCGAGGCGGATCTCGACGACCTGACGTCCTCCATCCGCGAGAAGGGGATCGTCCAGCCGCTGCTGGTGCGTCCGGTGTCGGCCCGCGACAACGCCTATGAGATCATTGCCGGCGAGCGGCGCTGGCGGGCCGCGCAGCGCGCCGGCCTGCATGTCGTGCCGGTCGTGGTGCGCGATGTCACCGATCAGGAAGCGCTGGAACTGGCGATCATCGAGAACGTCCAGCGCGCCGATCTCAATCCGATCGAGGAGGGGCTGGGCTACGACCAGCTCGTCCAGGAGTTTTCCTACAGCCAGAGCGAACTGGCCAAGGTGATCGGCAAGAGCCGCAGTCATGTGGCCAACACGCTGCGCCTGCTGAAGCTTCCCAACTCGGTGAAGGACTATCTGGCGGAAGGCCTGCTGACGGCGGGCCATGCGCGTGCGCTGATCACGGCTGAGGATCCGGCAGCGCTTGCCGAGCTCATCCTGGAAAAGGGCCTGAACGTGCGCGAGGCCGAGCGGCTGGCGCAGGACCCGGATGCCTTTGCCAAGAAGGTCGGGCCGAAAGGCAAGGTCGAAAAGGCCGAGAAGGACGCCGACACGCGGGCGCTCGAAAAGCGGCTGACCGATACGCTCGGCCTGAAGATCGCCATCGCCCACAAGCAGGACAAGGGCACGGGCGAGCTCAAGATCCGCTATGCATCGCTGGAGCAGCTCGACGAGATCTGCCGAATCCTCGGCGTTCCGTCCTGACTTTATCAATTAATTCAATAGTATAATGCAAAGGCCGCCGGCATTCCGGCGGCCTTTTTCGTACTGGCGTTTCCGGCCCTCGGCGACAACCAAAAGGTTCGGGATCGAACTGGCGTGCCCTGCAGGCAGGGGAGACGGTGTCAGTCGATGTCGACGGCCTCGTCGGCTTCCAGGATGCGCCGCAGGCGGGCGAAGGCGAGGCGGATGCGCGACTTCACCGTGCCGAGCGGCAGGCCGGTGTCCTCGGCGATCTGGCTGTGCGACAGGCCGGAGAAGAACGCGCGACGGATGAGATCCGCCTGTTCCTCGGGAAGGGAGGTCAGCGCTTCGCGCACGCGGTCCTCGCGCAGGCGGGCATCGAGCTCGTCGTCCTGGTCCTCAGGGGCGGCCGGCCGCAGGCTCGGGTCTTCCTTGTCGAGCAGGGCCGAGCGGTCGCGCCTGAGCGCGTCGATCCGTCGGTTGCGGGCGATGCGGAACAGCCAGGTGGCGGCTGTCGCGCGGCTGGCATCGAAGAGATGCGCCTTGCGCCACAGGGTGATCATCACCTCCTGGGTCAGTTCCTCCGCCGAGGCGGCGTCGGCGCCCAAGCGGACGAGGTAGGACTTCAGGCGCGGCGCGAAATGGTCGAACAATGCCGCAAAAGCGGTCTTGTCGCGTTGCTCGGCAACGCGGCGGATCTGGTCTGTCAGCGGGTCGGGCTTTGCCACGGTTTATGCGGCCTCACCCGTCCAAGGAAGCTGGTCGGCAGTGTTCCACATTGGTTATCGTTTTCCATTCCTGCTTGCCGTGACCGATGTGCCGGTCCCGTGATCCACGCCTGAAATACAGGTCCCGAACACCCGGTAACCGACTTTCGACCCCTGCGGGCACAACAGCCCGCCATGACCGCATTCGTCAATAGCGTTTTGGTTTATCCCGCATTTCCGGTGATGTCACACTCTCGCCCGATTTGTACAGGCAGCGTGCTCTGCATCACGATCATACCGGGTTTTACAGGGCGCGCCATGTTAGCGCGCGTCTATCAACCCTTTCGTAACTTGCGGCGCGATAACCTTAAGACAAGGTAACCCCAACCTGGCAAGTTTGACCCAAATCCAACGGGAGCAGTAGCGGTTAGGAGATGATGCAGGCACGAACGCTAATTCCGGCCCTTCTTGCGCTTGTTTTCACGAGCGCGGCAGCGCTGGCGCAGACGCCGGCTCTGATCGGCCAGCACAGCGCATGGGCGACCTATTCCTACGGCGGAGCCAAGGGCAAGGTTTGCTACGCGCTTTCGAAACCCACGAAGCTCGCGCCGAGCGATCGCAATCACGGAGATGTGTTCTTCTTCGTGTCGAACCGCCCGGGTGAGAATGTCGACAACGAGCCGAGTGTGATCGTCGGCTATTCCTTCAAGGAGCAGTCGTCTGTTTCCGTCGATATCGACGGGCAGAAGTTCACGATGTTCACCAAGAAGGATGGCGCCTGGATGGCCAATCCGGCGGAAGAGCGCAAGCTCGTCGCCGCGATGAAGGCCGGACGGGAGATGGTCGTGTCGGGCGTTTCGGCGCGCGGCACGCAGACGACCTACACCTATTCGCTGTCCGGCGTGACGGCGGCGATCGGCTCCGCGGACACGGCCTGCCGGTAAGGCTGGCGGGTTTCTGCGGGCGATCGGACTCGCATTCGCATGCGATGACGTATATCTAGACGTCCTGTCGAAAGGCGGTGGTTCAGGCCACCGCCTTTCGGCGTTGGCGGAGGCCTCTCGCGTTTAGGGGCATCCGCCGGCAGCCCCGGCATGTTAGGCTTCGGCGGGACGGATGCGCGCCCCTGCGGCCGTGCGACACCCCGACGCCCTGCCGGCGCCGTATCCAGACAACGCACGAACCTTTGGAACCCGGATCATGACCGTGATCGACATCGATGGACCCGACAAGCGGCGCGGCACCTCGCCCGCCCCGGCAACGGCGGCACAGCCTGCGGAGAAGCCGACGCTGATCGGTCTCGACCGTGACGAACTGGCGCAGGCGCTTGCCGGAATTGGCGTTCCCGAGCGCCAGCTGCGCATGCGGGTCGCCCAGATGTGGCATTGGCTCTATGTGCGCGGCGTGTCGGATTTTGCCGATATGCTCAATGTTTCCAAGGATCTGCGCGCGCAACTCGCCGACGCTTTCACCATTGCGCGGCCCGAGATCGTCTCGGAGCAGATTTCCAACGACGGCACGCGCAAGTGGCTGTTCCGCTTCCCGCCGCGCGGGGCCGGCCGTCCGGTGGAGATCGAAACGGTCTATATTCCGGAAGAGGGACGCGGAACGCTTTGTGTGTCCTCGCAGGTGGGCTGCACGCTGACCTGCAGCTTCTGCCATACCGGCACGCAGCGGCTGGTGCGCAATCTGACGGCGGAGGAAATCCTCTCCCAGATCCTGATCGCCCGCGACCGTCTCGGCGATTTTCCGCGCGGAGAGACGCCGGCCGATGCGGCGGTGCCGAGCGAGGGCCGGCTCGTCACCAACATCGTGATGATGGGCATGGGCGAGCCGCTCTACAATTTCGACAACGTCAAGAAGGCCCTGCTGATCGCGTCCGATGGCGACGGATTGTCGCTCTCCAAGCGCCGCATCACCCTGTCGACCTCAGGCATCGTTCCCGAAATCGCCCGCACCGGCGCCGAAATCGGCTGCATGCTGGCGATCTCGCTGCATGCGGTGCGCGACGACTTGCGCGACGAACTGGTGCCGATCAACAAGAAATGGAACATCGCGGCGCTGCTCGACGCCTGCCGCGCCTATCCGGGGCTGAACAACGCCCGGCGGATCACCTTCGAATATGTGATGCTCAAGGGCGTCAACGACAGTCTGGCCGATGCCCGCAAGCTGGTGCAGCTCCTGAAGGGCATTCCGGCCAAGATCAACCTGATCCCGTTCAACCCGTGGCCGGGGTCGGGGCACGAATGTTCCGACTGGGAGCAGATCGAGGCTTTCGCGGATGTGGTGAACAAGGCCGGCTATGCCTCGCCGATCCGCACCCCGCGCGGGCGGGACATCTTCGCCGCCTGCGGCCAGCTCAAGTCGGAATCGGAGCGCATGCGCGCCCGCGACCGGGCAGCGCTTGAGGCAGCACCCGCCGGGCAAAGCGCCTGACTGACATGATCGATGCCGCCGCAGTCCTCGCCCAGACGATCCGTGTGGTGATCGCGCTGGTGCTTGCCTTCGTCGCGGCGGGCGTCTTTCTGGCCTTCGGCCTGTTCCAGGCCTGGACGGGGGACGCGCATCCGGCGGAGATCGGGGCCGCTGTCGGCGCCGGGCTCGTCGGGGCGAGCGTGATTGGCGGGTTGTCCTTCGTGCCGGCGCTGATTGCCGTGCTTTTCTCCGAAATGCTGCGGCTGCGCGGCATCGTGTTCCACCTTGCCGCCGGCGGACTGATCGCGCTCGCGCTTTGGGTCATGCAGGACGCCGGGGGACAGGCGGCGGGCGTCCAGAGCGCGCCCTCAGGCCTGCCGCGCGGCAGCCTGGTGGTGCTGGCGGCCGGCTTCGTCGGCGGCTTCGTCTACTGGCTCCTGGCGGGCCGTCAGGCCGGGTGCTGGCGCATGAAGGCGCCATCGCCCCGCGACACCAGCGATCCTTCCGAATAGCTTTGCCGCGGATGCAGGGCGCCGTCAGGAGCGTTTGCGGCTCTTTGGCGTCAGCGCCTCGCGCGCGGCGTCCAGATGTTCGTCGCGCACATGGGCACGCACCAGCGCCAGAACGCCCATCAGCACGCTGGCGTCATCGGTAAAGCCCACGCCGAGCAATACGTCCGGGATCATGTCCAGCGGCATCACGAAATAGGCCAGCGCGGCCAGGATGGCGCCGCGCACCCGCGACGGCGTCGCCGGATCGAGCGCGCAGTAATAGGCGGCGATCACGTCTTCCATAAATGGGATCTGGCCGGCGGCCTTACGCGCGACATCGAAGATGCGCGCACGCACCTTGCGTTCGCGCTCCTCCTCGGGGCCGAGATATTCCGGATCGATACCGAGGTTGTCGTAGCTTGCCGCCATGTGTCACCCCTTTTCCGTCGACTGCCGCGGACCAGAGGTATGTGGGGTGCGCGGCGGCGAAAATCAAAGCGCGCCGCGCAAGCCCCTGTTTCGTTCGTTCCCGGCGATGCAATCGTCCGTTAGTGACGGAAGTGGCGCATCCCGGTGAAGACCATGGCGAGCCCGGCTTCGTCGGCCGCGTCGATCACGTCCTGATCGCGCATTGAGCCGCCCGGCTGGATCACGGCGGTCGCGCCCGCCTGGGCTGCGGCGAGCAGACCGTCGGCGAAGGGGAAGAAGGCGTCGGAGGCAACCGCCGAGCCTTGCGTGCGCGGCGCGTCCCAGCCGGCCGTCTTGGCCGCATCCTGCGCCTTCTGGGCGGCGATGCGCGCGCTGTCGATGCGGCTCATCTGGCCGGCGCCGATGCCCGCCGTTGCCCCGTCCTTCACATAGACGATGGCGTTGGACTTCACGTGTTTCGCCACGCGGAAGGCGAATTTGAGGTCCGCGAGCTCCTGCTCGCTCGGCTGGCGCTTGGTGACCACCTTGAGGTCGAGATCGTCGACGACGCCGGTGTCGCGGTCCTGGACCAGCAGGCCGCCGGCCACCGACTTGACGATGCGGCCGCCGGCGCGCGGGTCGGCAAGGCCGCCGGTCAGGAGCAGGCGCAGGTTCTTCTTCGCCGCGACGATCCGGATAGCCTCGTCGCTGGCATCGGGGGCGATGATCACCTCGGTGAAGATCTTGACGATCTCGGTCGCGGCGTCGGCGTCGAGCGGGCGGTTCAGCGCGACGATGCCGCCGAAGGCGGACACGGGATCGCAGGCCAGCGCCTTTTCATAAGCGTCCTTGAGACTGTCTCCGATGGCGACGCCGCAGGGGTTGGCGTGCTTGATGATCGCGACGGCGGCGGAGACGGCCGGATCGAATTCGCTGACCAGCTCGAAGGCCGCATCCGTGTCGTTGATGTTGTTGTAGGACAGCGCCTTGCCCTGCACCTGCCGGGCGGTGGCGACGCCGTTGCGGCGCTCCGGCGTGGTGTAGAAGGCCGCCTGCTGGTGCGGGTTTTCGCCATAGCGCATCACCGAGGAAAGCTGGCCGCCCATGGCGACATGGGCCGGCGCCGGCTCGCCGATCGCGCCCGCGAACCAGTTTGAGACGGCCGCGTCATAGGCGGCGGTGCGGGCGAAGGCCTTCTGCGCCAGTCGCTTGCGCAGTTCCAGCGGCACCTGGCCCTCGTTGTGGTCCATGGCGTCGATCACGCCGGCATAATCGGCCGGATCGCTGATCATGGTCACATAGGCGTGGTTTTTGGCCGCCGCGCGGGTCATCGCCGGTCCGCCGATGTCGATGTTCTCGATGGCGGTCGCGAAATCCGCGCCCTTCGCCACCGTGTCCTCGAAGGGGTAGAGGTTCACGCAGACGAGGTCGAAGCCCTCGATGCCGTGCTCGCGCATGGCCGCGGCATGGTCGGCATCGTCGCGGATCGCGAGCAGGCCGCCGTGGACCTTGGGATGCAGCGTCTTCACCCGCCCGTCCATGATCTCGGGAAAGCCGGTGACCTCGGAAATGTCGCTGACGGCAAGGCCCGCGTCGGCAAGGGCTGCCCGTGTGCCGCCGGTGGAGACCAGCGAAACGCCGCGCGCGGCCAGGGCCTTGGCGAAGTCGATGAGTCCCGTCTTGTCGGAGACGGACAGAAGCGCGCGCTTGACGGGGACCAGCTCGGGAACGGGAGTGCGTTTCGACACCACGGCCATGTGGATTTTCCTTCGGCGGTTGGGCATTGGGAGATGGCCCAAGCGCCTAGCATGAAGCGCCGATTTCGGAAAGGCGATGATGGGGCAAAGCCGCGAGAAAAGGCGCAAGGCCCCGCGTTTTTCAGGCGTCAGGCGGCGCCGTCGGCCGGTTTTTGCGACTAGAGGTCGAGTTCTTCCGCACCTGCGTCGCTGACACGCCGGCGAACGGCCTGCGGGGCGGCCGTGCGGCGGAACTGCCAGGCGGCTTCGCGGCGGTGGGCGACGCGGCCGTAGACCACGATCTGCTCGCTGCGCCGGTGGCCGTAGGAATCCGACAGATAGATCGATTCCTCGATCACGGTTTCGCAGCCCGGCGCGACGAATTCCCAGGCCTCGCCATCGGGCGCGACGATCAGCACGGCGGTTCCCGCCCGAACGGTGCTCGCCTTCAGCGCCGGATGCAGATGAAAGCGCAAGGCGAATTCGTCGCCACGCACGGCCTTTCCCGTCGGCATGAAGCGGTCGATGCCGTCGAGCACGCTGCCGTCTGTCGCAAGCGTCAGCTCGCGCTCGTGCAGCAGGCGGTGGCTTTCCTGATAGCCGTTGTGGCTGGCGATGACGCGCAGGCCGTCGGGGCCGTCGTCGCGGGTAACCGGCACCTGCGTCGGGCCGGCGACGATGGGCGCGCCGAGCCAGTCGCGGTAGCGCGGATCGGAGAGGAAGCGCGCGGAGGAGGTGTCGTCGATGGTCGCGGTCGAATGGGCGGCGGTAGAGCGCGAGACGGTGCGCCACGTGCCGCGATCGGACGACGAGACGCCGCAGTTGACGATCAGCCGGGTGCGCCGGGAGGACATCTCGAAGGACAGGCAGCCGGCATGGGCGTTGAGGCTGAGGGCCGGCGGCGGCGGGCAGCCGGTCTCCATCAGCACCACTGTGTCGCCGGCGCTGAGCCGCTGATAGCCGGAATGCGGCGCATTGCTCGGCGGCGCGCCGCGGGCATCGTCATAGGCGAGAATCGTGGCCACCAGATCCGCCGGGGTCGGCCCCATGCCGTTGAAATGGGCGAAGGCCCCGTCGCCATGGCGAAAGAAGCGGATCATCGGCATCATCCGGTCGATCGACTGCATCACCGCCTGGGGCGTCGGCAGGCCTTGCACCGTCAGCGCGTGGCGCACGGGCAGAAGATCGACGAGAATGTCCAGAAGCGCCGCCGGATTGCGCGACACATGGCCGCCGTCGGCGAGGATCTGGCGGGTCAGCTCCTGGTCGAGACGGCGCAGGCTCTGGCGTACGTAGCGTCCTTGTCCGGACATCGACACGGTGGCGGCGGCAACGGCGATGGCTGCGGTCAGACGCGGCACGCCGTCGGGCGTCTCGTTCATCGTGCGCCGGAGATAACGGACCTGGCGCGCCAACGAGCGCAGGAAGCGGCGGTAGAACTCGCGGTCGCAATCCTCAAGGATCAGCGGCGACTGTGACAGCCAGGCCAGCACCCGGCGCGCCACCACCGGCTGTTCCCAGCCGGTGTCGTGCCAGTATCCGCAAAACCGCATCCAGTCGTCGACGAGCGCGCGCGCGTTCTGGCGCGCGACCACGGTGTCGGCGGCCTTGAGGTGGCGCAGCCAGCCGAAGCCGTGCAGCGCCCGCGCCCAGTCGCGCGACGGCGGCTCGACCTCGAAGGGCGAGCGTCCGTTCGCCTCGATCTGCTGACCGGCGAAAACGAAGCGGCCGGCATAGATGTCGGCCGCATTGGTTCCGTCCGCCGTGCGCAGGTCCTGCGGCGCGATCAGCAGTCGCGCCGGCGCGCCGGCAAACGGTCGCCATCTGAACAGGGGGCCGCCGTGAACCCAGCGCAATATGGACTGCCAGGCCGTGTGCGCGAGAAGACGCCAGACCCGTGCCCGTTCGGCCACTGACAATAGCGTCATCTCGATCGGTTTCCCTCCAGCCCGACGGGCGTTGCACTCGTTTCCTTTCGCGACGCATGTTCGCATTTAAAACGAGTCTTGCGGATTAAGGTTAGCGATCCGTTACAGCGTCCGGTCCGATTCGACATGTATCTTTGGAAATCTCCGCATTTTTGCAGGTTTCACGCTGGCCGTAGCGTCAACGACGCAAAGCCGGGCAGCGCCCCGCGGACGCGTCAGCCGCGCCGATACGGGCCGGACAGGTTCTTTTTTGGTGGGAAGGGCTGGCTCTCCGGGATCAGAGCGTCTTGTACATATAGGTGGTGGAGTGAAACGCCTTCCCGTCGGGATCGAGCGCGAAACCGGGCACGATGCCGGCTTCCGCGTAACCGAGGGAAGCATAGAGGCTCTGGGCGGCGTCGCCTGTTTTCGTGTCGAGTGTGATCAGCGTCTTGCCCCGCGCTCTGGCGTGTCCTTCCAGCGCCTGCATCAACGACCGGGCAATGCCCCGTCGCCGGTGGTGCGGGTGCACGGCCATTTTCGAGACCTCGCAGCGATGCGGCTGATTGGGCGGAAGCCGCGTTTCAAGCTGCACGGTGCCGACCGTTGTGTCGCCGGAAACGGCCGCCAGCAGCACCCGGTTGCCCCGGCGAACCTGCGGAAACACGTTTTCCGTCCAGAAAGCCCGCGCGGCCAGCGGGTCGAGCGGCTGCAGGAAGCTGATCGCCGCGCCGGCATCCACGCTGGCGACAAGGATGGCGGACAGGGCGTCGAGGTGCGCCTCGAGCGCGTCGCCGGACAAGGGGATGATGGAAACTTCGGGCACGGGGCGGGACGTGGTCTCGGACATGGGCTCAGTCCAGCAGCAGCAGATAGGCGGCGGGCTCGGCGCCGGTTTCGAAGCGCGAGGCGCCGAAAAGCCGATAGCGCAGGCAGTCGCCGGGCGACAACGCGTAAGCCTGGCCATCGATCACGACATCGAGCCTGCCCTCCAGCATGACCAGATGGTGTTCCTGGCCAGAGACCGGCGGCGTTTCATAGTCGATGCGGGTGTTTGCCTCCAGATCGCAGCGGATCACCTCGGCGTTCAGGCCGCGGCTTGGCGGCGAAACAACCCGGCGCGTGAACCCGGCGTCGGCATCGGCCCATGTCGTCTGATCCTTGTGGGCGACAAGCGGCTGAAATCCGCCGTCGAGGGGCGCCAGCAGCCGGGTCAGGGTCAGGCCGAAGGCCGAGCAGAGCTTCGCCAGCACCTGCGTGTTCGGGCTGACCTCCGCGTTTTCGATCCGCGACAGCGTTGCCCGGCTGACCGAACTCCGGTCGGCCAGCTCCTGCAGCGTCCAGCCCTCGCGGGTTCGCAGGGTGCGGATCCGCTCGGCAAGTCCGGCATCCTGGTCGATCACCATCGATTATCTCATTTGTGAACGATACTCTCATAAATGAGATAAATGACGGTCGATCGTGCGTCAAGAGACGCGACGAGCGCACACCGGACCGAGATCGCTCGGCTGGTTAAATCCGCAAGGCGCGGATGATTTGTCGTGCTGGATCAGCCGGTCGCGTCTGTGGCGGCGCGGCGCACCAGCCGTGCGGCAAAGAAGCCGTCGAGCCCGCCGGCGGCCGCCGGATCCCGCGGGAGCGACGAGGGCAGCGTGCGCAGGTCGCCGGCGTCGGTCACCGTTCCCGCCACGCCGGTTTCCGCCTCGCGGATCGGCTCGCGGCGGAAGTCCGGATTGGCGGCAAGAAATGCCTCGATCTGCTTCTCGCCTTCGGCCGGCTCGAGCGAGCAGGTGCAATAGACGAGGGTTCCGCCGGACGCGAGCCAGGTCGCCGCCCGTGCAAGCAGCGCTGCCTGACGCTCGGCGAGCGTGTCGATATCCTCCTTACGCCGGTTCCAGGCAACCTCCGGGTGGCGGCGGATCGTACCGGTCGCGCTGCAGGGCGCATCGAGCAGGATCGCATCGAAGTGCGTCCCGGGATCGTGTTCCAGCAGGTCGGCGGCCACCACCTCGGCCTGAAGTCCGAGCCTTTCGAGATTTTCCGACAGCCGCGCAAGGCGCTTCTTGGAGATGTCGAAGGCCGTAACCGACGCGCCGGCCTGGGCGAGTTGCGCCGTCTTGCCGCCGGGCGCGGCACACAGGTCGGCCACCCGCTTGCCCGCCACGTCTCCGAGCAGCTTTGCCGGCAGGCTGGCGGCGGCGTCCTGCACCCACCAGGCACCCTCGTCGTAACCGGCAAGGGCTTCGATGCGCCCACTGGTCTCCGCGAGGCGAACGGTATCGCGCGCGACAATCTGCCCGCCGAGACGTTCGGCCCAGGCCTGCGGGTCGGCTTTCACGGTAAGGTCCAGATTGGGTTCATGCTGGTGCATGGCGGCGATCGCGAGCGCCGTTTCCTCGCCATAGGCCTTCTGCCAGCCGGCGAAGAGCCAGACCGGCGTGTTGCGCCAGACCTGCCCGGTTTTTTGCAGCAGTTCGGCGGAGTTGTCCGACATGCGCCGCAACACGGCGTTGACGAGACCCTTGTAGCGGCGGGTCACCGGATCGCGACCGGCGTCGGCAACGGCGATGTCGACGGCAGCCCGGTCGGGCACCTCCATGAACAGGATCTGTGCGCCCGCGACATGCAGGATGTTCATGACGGCGCCGGTCTTTTCCGGGATCGGACGCTCCAGCAGCATCTCGAGGGCAGCCGCGATCTGGCCGCGGCGGCGCAGTGCAAGGCCGAGGATGGCACGCACCAGCGCGCGGTCCTTGTCGCCGAGCGTGTGCAGCTCGGGATGTCCGCGTGCGTCGTGAAGCTCCTCGTCGAGCGGCCGCCGTCCGTAGATCACGCGGCCCAGCACCTCGGCCGCGATCTTGCGCGCCTTGAGGCCCGGGGTCTCGCGGCCAGTCGTCGACCGGTCCGCAGTCCCGCGCCCGGACTGGGGCGGACGGCGTTTCGCGTTCGGGGTCTTGCGGCCGGGCGGTCTGGAGGTCGGCACGATGGGGCGCGTCTTTCGGTTTGATGGACCGCCCGGTCTCTCGCGGGTGTCGCGGAGCGGTCGGTCGCGGGGTCCTGGTCAAGCGAGACTGCGCATATGCACCGCCGGGCGCGGTCTTCACAAGGCCGAAATCGCCCGACGGCCTGCGAAAAGGCGCCCGATCCTTTCGTCAGCCCCAGGGGCCGCGCGATGCCGGGCCGTCGGCGCGGGTGCCACCCGTCCCGGCGCCGCGCCGGCCCCAGGGGCCGGGAGGATCGGCCCGCACCGGACCCTCGAAGCGGGCCCCGCCGCCTCCCGCCATCTCGCGCAGGGCGCGGATGCGGTTTTCGGTGTTGGGGTGGGTGGAGAACAGGTTGTCCATCCGCTCTTCTGAAAGCGGATTGATGATGAACATATGCGCGGTCGCCGGATTGCGTTCGGCATCCGGATTGTGGATGCGCGCCGCGCCGCCGGCGATCTTGTCGAGCGCGGAGGCAAGCCAGATCGGATTGCCGCAGATCTCGGCTCCCATCCGGTCGGCGGCATATTCGCGCGTCCGGCTGATCGCCATTTGCACCAGCATCGCCGCCATCGGCGCGACGATCATCATCACGATCACGCCGACGAAGCCGAGCGGATTGTTGTTGTCGCGGTTGCCGCCGAAAAAGAACGCGAAATTGGCGAGCATGGAGATCGCGCCGGCAATCGTCGCGGTGATCGTCATGATCAGCGTGTCGTGGTTCTTCACATGCGCGAGCTCGTGCGCCATCACGCCGGCAACCTCTTCGCGCGACAGCGAATTCAGCAGTCCGGTGGTGGCCGCGACAGCGGCATTTTGCGGGTTGCGGCCGGTGGCGAAGGCGTTGGGCTGGGGATTGTCGATGAGATAGACCTTCGGCATCGGCAGGTCGGCCCGCGCCGCGAGCTCGCGCACCATGGCGAACAGCTCCGGCGCCTGGCGTTCGTTCGCCTCCACCGCATGGTGCATCCTGAGCACCATCTTGTCGGAATTCCAGTAGCTGAACAGGTTCATGCCGGCGGCAATCACGAACGCGATCATCATGCCGGACTGGCCGCCAATGAAGAACCCGAGCCCCATGAAGAGCGCGGTCATCGCGGCAAGCAGAAGTGCCGTGCGGAAATAGTTCATCCGTTTCAACCTCGTCTGGCGGCGGTGCCGCGTCGCTCCCCGTCGTCTTGCCCGGGTGCTTCGGCCGGTGGCGTTGCAGGCCACCGGTATTGCGCCCTATATGTTGGCGGAGACGGTTCGTTGCGCAAGAGAGCGGACCGCGTTTCCCGTGTCCCCCGCCCTTGCCCCGGCAACCGCGAAGGCCAGCAACCGCCATGTCCAAGACGACCGACCTCCAGGATCCGACCCCGCCGTCAGCCGCTTCCGTCGCGGATCCGGCAGAGGAGGCCCCCGCCCCGCGCCGCTTCGAGGATCTCCCCGCACCGGCACAGCGCGCCCTGAAGGAAGCCGAAGCCCGGCGCAAGGAGATCGACGCCCGCCAGAAGGCCTTTCCCCGGGAGATCGACGGGCGCGGCGGGCTGGAACCGACGCGCTATGAAGACTGGGAAATCAAGGGCATCGCCTGCGACTTCTGACCGGCGGACACCGCGGGGCGCGCGGTCTGTGTAAAGCGCAGCCGCTTTCGCTCCTTGGTTAATGAGGGATTTACCAACCGGCGATAGGCTTTGCGGACAAAACGAGACCGGTCGGGGTGGAGAACTGTTGCTTCCCCGAGAGCTGGTTGAATGATTTCAAGATCTTAGGTTCCGCGCGCGCCAGTTTGGCGTGGAACGGGAGAAGTCAGGTCCGCATGTCCGTGTCGCCCATTCGTTCTGCAGCCTCCGGCCCCGGCCTGCCGTCCGCCAATCCGTTCGAGCGGTTGGCGGCGCTGATCGAGGGCGTGCCTCCGGGCGCGGAGCCGATCGTGATGACCATCGGCGAGCCGCGTCATCCGATTCCGGCCTTCACCGGGGACATCCTGGCCGCCAATCTCGCCGACTTCAGCCGCTATCCGAACATTCGCGGAACCGACGATTTTCGCGCCGCCGTCTCCGGCTGGCTCGACACGCGCTATGGCCTTGGCGGAACGCTGGACAGCGCGCGCGGCGTCTTGCCGCTCAACGGATCGCGCGAGGGCCTGACCTTTGCCGCACTCGGCGCGCGCGATTATCTGGCCAAATCGACCGAGCGCCCGGCGGTGCTCATGCCCAATCCCTTCTACCAGACCTATGCCGCCGCCGCCCATGTGGCCGGCGCCGAGGCGGTCTATCTGGATGCCGGGGCGGAGACCGGGTTCCTGCCCGATCTGGACGCGCTCTCCCCGGCGCTTCTGGAGCGGACGATTGCCTTCATCTACGCCTCGCCGGCCAATCCGCAGGGCGCGGTCGCCGATCTCGCGACCTGGACGAAACTGATCGACCTTGCCCGCAAGCATCGCTTCTTCATCATCGCCGACGAATGCTATTCCGAGATCTACCGCGAGACGCCGCCGCCGGGCGTGCTGGAAGCCGCCCATGCGACGGGCGACGGCTTCGCCAATGTGATCAGCCTGAATTCGCTGTCGAAACGGTCGAACCTTGCCGGTCTGCGTTGCGGCTTCGCCGCCGGCGATCCGGAGTTCCTGGCAAGCTGGTCGCGGTTTCGCGGGCTGGCCGCGCCGCAAGTGCCGATGCCGCTGCAGGCGGTGGCCGCTGCCGCCTATCGCGACGAGGCGCATGTCGCGGAAAACCGTCGTCTCTACAACGAGAAATACGCAAGCGCGGAGCGGATCCTCGGATCTCTCTTTTCCGATGTCGTGCCGGAAGGCGGATTTTTTCTCTGGCTGGATGTGGCGCGCTGGGGCGGTGGCAGCGCGGTTGCCAAACGGCTCTGGGCCGAGGCCGGCGTGAAGGTCCTGCCCGGCGACGTGCTTTCGGTCGATGCCGGCTCCGGGAATCCCGGCGCCGATTTCATCCGTCTTGCGCTGGTCGACGATCTCGCCACCGTCGAGACCGGCCTCACGCGTGTCCGCAGCGTTCTGGGAGGGTCTTGAGATCATGCGCCGTGCCACCCCTGCCCGCTCCGGCCGTGCCGCGGCCCTTGGACTGGAAGACACCGAAGCGCCGCTGAAGCGGTTCCTGAAGCGCAACATGATCGGCGCGGCGGGTCTCGCCGTGATTGCCGCCAGCGCGGCGCTTGCCTCCGCGCTTGCCACCTGGTCGGTCACCGACCCGAGCTTCAGCCACGCCACCACCGCGCCGGTGCGCAATGCGCTCGGCTGGCCCGGTGCGGTGATCGCCGATTTCTTCATGCAGGCGATCGGGCTTGCGGCGGCCGTCTTCCTCGTGCCCGTGGTTCTATGGGGCTGGCGGTTGCTGTCGGCGCGCGCGAGCCGCATCGCTGTGCGGCGCCTGGGCGCCTGGGTGGCCGGCACGCTCCTGGCCGCCGGGGCGCTTGCCGCCCTTCCCGTGCCGGCCAGCTGGCCGCTGCCGACCGGGCTCGGCGGGTTTCTCGGCGATTTCGTTCACATGATCCCGGCGATGCTGACCGACGATCTGACGCCCGGAATGGCGATGATCGTCGGCGGGCTCGGCCTTGGCGTTCCGGCCACGATCCTGATGCTGCGCGCCGCCGGCTGGCTCGGCCGCGAGCCGGCTCCCGTGCTGGAGCCCCTGCCGGAGCCGTCGCGCCATGCGCGCAGCGTCGGCGCGGTGCCGGACTATGAAGCCGACGACGACGAGGACGATGACCATGGCGGCGGGCGCTGGCAGGCGCTGGTCGGTGCGGTCGCCCATTTGGGGCTGCTTGCCGGCGCGACCGCGCGCCGTCTCGTCTTCCGCCGGCGCGCCGCCAGGCGCGGCGACGAGGATTTCGATCTCCCGGCCTATGACGAGGACGACGACTGGGACGACGCACCGCGTGGCAACATGGAGGACGACGATCCGGTCGGCCGGCACGGCGGGTTCTCCGCGCTGCGCCGCAAGCTCGCCGACCGCCTGATGCCGCCGGAAGACGACGGGCTCGATGCGTTCTATCCGCAAGGCGCGGACGCCGAGGTGGTGGCCGAGCCGGAACCGCCGGTGCCGAGCCTCGACGACCTGCCGGATTTCGACGAGGACGACGATCCCGACGGGCCGATGTCCACGCCGCTGCCGCGGGCGATTGCCGGACCGGCGAGCCGGGACGAACCGCCCGCGGGACGCGTGGTGCCGCCGGCTGCCCGTCCGCGCCCGGGCAAGCGGGTCGTGGCCGAGGCGCAGCCGTCGTTCCTGCGCCAGCCCGGCGTTTATGAACTGCCGCCGCTGCATCTGCTTGCCGAGCCGAAGAACGGCGGCCGCCAGACCGCGATCAACACTGACGCGCTGGAACAGAACGCCCGCATTCTGGAAGGCGTGCTGGAGGATTTCGGCGTGCGCGGCGAGATCATCGAGGTGCGCCCCGGTCCGGTGGTGACGCTCTATGAACTGGAGCCTGCCCCCGGCATCAAGTCGAGCCGCGTGATCGGCCTTGCCGACGACATCGCCCGCTCGATGAGCGCGATCTCCGCCCGTGTCGCGGTGATCCCGGGCAAGAACGCCATCGGCATCGAACTGCCGAACCAGCGTCGCGAGATGGTGTTCCTGCGCGAGCTGCTCGCCGCCAGCGACTACGAGAAGAGCAAGGCGAAACTGGCGCTGACGCTCGGCAAGACCATCGGCGGCGAGCCGGTGATCGCCGATCTCGCCCGCATGCCGCATCTGCTCGTCGCCGGCACCACCGGTTCGGGCAAGTCGGTGGCGATCAACACGATGATCCTGTCGCTGCTCTACCGGCTGGAGCCGGAGCAGTGCAAGCTGATCATGATCGACCCGAAGATGCTGGAACTGTCGATCTACGACGGCATTCCCCATCTGCTGACGCCCGTTGTCACCGACCCGAAGAAGGCGGTCGTGGCGCTCAAGTGGACCGTCCGCGAGATGGAGGAGCGCTACAAGAAGATGTCGAAGATGGGCGTGCGCAACATCGACGGCTTCAACACGCGCGTCGCCCAGGCACTGGAAAAAGGCGAGACCTTCACCCGCACCGTCCAGACCGGCTTCGACCGCGAGACCGGCGAGCCGATCTTCGAGGACGAGGAACTGCCGCTGGAGAAGATGCCCTATATCGTCGTCATCGTCGACGAGATGGCCGACCTGATGATGGTCGCGGGCAAGGACATCGAGGGCGCGATCCAGCGTCTGGCGCAGATGGCGCGCGCCGCCGGCATCCATCTGATCATGGCGACGCAGCGCCCGTCGGTCGACGTCATCACCGGCACGATCAAGGCGAACTTCCCGACCCGGATCTCCTTCCAGGTCACCTCCAAGATCGACAGCCGCACGATCCTCGGCGAACAGGGCGCGGAGCAGCTTCTGGGCCAGGGCGACATGCTCTATATGGCCGGCGGCGGGCGCATCCAGCGCGTGCACGGGCCGTTTGTCGCCGACGACGAGGTCGAGCATATCGTCGCCCACCTGAAGCGTCAGGGCACGCCGCAGTATCTGGAGGCGGTCACGGCGGACGACGAGGTGTCCGACAGCCCCTACGACCAGCTTGCCGGCGGCGGCGGCGGCGACGAGGGCAACGACCTCTACGACAAGGCGGTGGCGATCGTCCTGCGCGACAAGAAGGCGTCGACCTCCTACATCCAGCGCCGCCTGTCGATCGGCTACAACCGCGCCGCCTCGATCATCGAGCGGATGGAGCAGGAAGGTCTCGTCGGAGCCGCCAACCACGCCGGCAAGCGCGAGATCCTCGTCCAGAACGGGGTCGAGGACGATTTTTAAAATCGCCTCGTCGCAACTTCGCCACAGCCGCCTGCTAGCGCGGACACAGATTTGATGGCACGATTTCCCCGCCTCCCCGCGAGGCGGGTCCATTCGACGGAGCCTTGACGCATGACATTCGCCCGCCGCACGTTCCTGCGCCTTGCCACGATCGCGACCGTTGCGACCGCCCTGCTGTCGCCGCTCGATCCGGCCGGTGCCGCCGCGCTCAACGCGGAGCAGAAGAAGACGCTGGCCGAGGTCAACACCTACTTCAACTCGGTGAAGACCATGCATGGCGACTTCATCCAGTTCGGCCCGAACGGCGAGCGCGCCGAAGGCAAGTTCTACCTCGCCCGCCCCGGCAAGATCCGCTTCTATTACAATCCGCCGTCCAAGGTGGACATCGTCGCCGACGGCAAGTCGGTCTCGGTGAAGGATCGCAAGCTCGCGACCCAGGATATCTGGCCCCTTTCGGAAACGCCGCTGCGCTTCCTGCTGGCGGAACAGATCAACCTCGCCGCCGATGCCGATGTCGCGGGCGTGTCGGTCGAGCCGGATCTGGTGACTGTCGTTCTCTCCGACGACACGACGTTCGGCTCCGGCAAGCTGACGCTGATCTTCGACGCGGAATCGACCGAGCTGAAGCAGTGGACCGTGACGGATGCGCAGGGCTACGACACGTCGGTCGCGATCTACAACACCACCGTCAACGGTCCGACCAACCCCAAGCTCTTCCGCATCGACTACAATGCCAACATGATGCAGCGGCGAAACAACTAGGCCCCACCCGCCTTGGACGCCGCTCCGCCCTCCGTCGCACGGCCTGCGACCAGTCCGCTCTGGGTGGACATCCTTGCGCGCCTGTGCGCCATGCGCGGGGCACGGCTCGAGGTCGAGCCGCTTTACGGCTACGCCGGCGCGATCACTGCCGCCGATGGTCGCCGCTTCATCTTCAAGGGCACCAATTTCGACATCAATGGCGCCGGCGCCGCCGCGCTTGCCAAGGACAAGGACTATGCGTCCCGTTTCCTTGCCGCGGCCGGCCTGCCGGTCCCCCGCTCCCTGCTCCTGCACAGCCCGCGCCGGGTCGCCGCGCTGGCGCTGAAGAACCCGGCCGTTGCCGCGCGCCTGCCGCAGGTCGAGGCGGCGGCCGATTTCGCGCACGCAGCCGGCTGGCCGGTCTTCGTCAAGCCGAACGAGGGCTCTGAGGGCGACGGGGTCACCCGGGTCGCCGATGAAGACGCGCTTCGCCGCGCGCTCGACGGGCTTTTTGCTTTTCACGAGCGTGTGCTGGTGCAACAGGCGGTCGCCGGTGCCGATCACCGGGTGATCGTGCTGGACGGTGCGGTGCAGGGCGTCTTCCGCCGCTCTCCCCTTTCGGTGACGGGCGATGGACGACACGGCATCGCGGAGCTTGCGCAGGCGGTCCTCGGCGGGTTTTCCGCAGGCGGCAAGGGCGCGCGGGTGATGCTTGCCGATCCGCGCATCGCGGCGCATCTCGCAGCGCAAGGCCTCACACTTGAAAGCGTGCCGCAGGCGGGTGCCCGCATCGAGCTGCTGCCCAATGCCAATCTGTCGACCGGCGGGGTCGCGCAAGACGTGACCGAGCGTGTCGGCGCGCACGTGGGCGATCTCGCGATCCGGGCGGCAAAGGCGCTGGGCCTCAGGTTTGCCGGCGTCGATCTTCTCCTCGACGGATCAGCCGCCACGGATGCCTGGGTGCTGGAGGTCAACTCCGCGCCGGGCCTGTCCTATTTCCATCGTCTGGGAACCGCCGAAGCCGCCCGCGTCGAGGGGATCTACGCAGCGCTGCTCGACGCGATGCTGGACGGGTACGTTTGCGGGTTACTGTCTCACAGATAGATATATAAAAAGGCCGCAAATCAAGATGGTGACCACTCCGAGAATAGAGATCGCCAATACTCCTTCGGCACCGCCTTCAAAGTAGTGTCCGAATTTGATCCAAAGCCGATGTTTGGGACTTTCCAATTCGAGTCTCCGCAAGCCATTGCCTTATTCGCAATAATCGCACGGAAGCAGGCGCGGCTTCATCTCGAACTGACAAGATCTCTAAAATTGTGGCGTTCTTCTAGTCGAAGATACTCGTGGGCCTATTTCTTAGCAGTCTTAGGTGTTTGAATTTCAATGGATTTTAGACTTACTACAAAACTCTCAAGTTATCCTCACATTTATTCGAGATGTGAATAGGTCTCACTCTGACCTCATCTCTTTCAACTGATGGCGGCGAAATATTGATTCGGTCTCAACGAGGGAAGGCGACGCACAAGAGCTATTTTGCGATCAAAAAATATCTTCGTAGCAGATCCTATCCCCCGCGCTGCAACAAATCCGCGCGCAAAAACACCGAGGTCGGGCCGACGTGGTTCACATAGAGATAGCCCTGATCGATCAGGAAGGCATGGGCGCCGCTGGCCTGCACCTCCGGGATCGAGGCCGCATGGATCTCCACCGCGACGATCTTCGGCCGGTAGCGGGTGAAATCGAGCGAGCGCAGGACTTCCAGATCCATTCCCTCGCAATCGACGTCGAGCAGGTCGATCTCGCTATCCCGGTACTTCGTGCCGTCGATGATGTCGGTGAGCGTGCGCGCTTCCACCGTGAAGGTCGTTGCCCGTTCCAGCGCGCCGGCATTGTCGGCCTGCGACGTGGTGAAGGGGCTGAAATGGTCGCCGTGGAACGTCAGCGTGCCGGGCGTGTCGGAGACGGCGGCCTGCACCGCCGTGTCGCGCGGACGCAGCCACCTGAAGGCCCGCAGCTTGTCGGCCTCCAGGTCGATCACGATCCCGCTCCAGCCGCGTTTGTAGAAGCGGAAGGTGTTGGAATATTTGGTCGGATGAAAGGCGCCGACGTCGACATAGACGCCCGATTTCAGCGCCGCCTTGCCCAGCACCTCGCGAAACAGCAGCTCGATGGCGATGTCGTCGCCGAAATGGCCGAACGCGCGCTTGAAGTATTTGGTGAAGAGCGTCTTGCGCAGGGTCTTGAGCTGGCTGAACAGGGACACTTCGGTTTTGTCTCCAGGGTGCGGCGCTCATCGGCGGCCGGCAGGACCGGCGGAGGCATGATCTCATGCCGGGGTCGAATGCGAAAATGGCGGCCTGTGTGTTGCACAGGCCGCCATTCGGTTTCAGGTCACGGGATCTCGCCGGGCCTCAGGCTGCGACGAGATTGCGCAGCACGTAGTGCAGGATGCCGCCGGCACGCACGTATTCCAGCTCGTCCTCGGTGTCGATGCGGCACAGCACCTCGATGATCTTCTTGGTGCCGTCCTCGTATTCCACCTCGACGTCGACCATCTGGCGCGGCTTCAGCTCGGTCACGCCCTTGATCGTCACTTTCTCGGTGCCGGTGATGTTGTGGCTCTGCCAGCTCTCGCCGTCCTTGAAGGTGAACGGCAGGACGCCCATGCCGACCAGGTTGGAGCGGTGGATGCGCTCGAACGACTGGGCGATCACGGCGCGCACGCCGAGCAGGCGCGTGCCCTTCGCGGCCCAGTCACGCGACGAGCCGGTGCCGTATTCCTTGCCGGCGAAGATCACAAGCGGCGTGCCGGCGTCCTTGTATTCCATCGCCGCGTCGTAGATCCACTTCTTCTCGCCGTCCTTCATGGTGACGCCGCCTTCGACGCCCGGAACCATCTGGTTCTTGATGCGGATGTTGGCGAAGGTGCCGCGCATCATGATCTGGTGGTTGCCGCGGCGTGCGCCGTAGGAGTTGAAGTCCTTCTTGGCGACCTGGTGCTCCTGCAGGTAGACGCCTGCCGGTGCGTCGGCCTTGATCGAGCCGGCCGGGGAGATGTGGTCGGTGGTGATGGAGTCGAGGAAAAGCCCGAGAACGGATGCGCCCTCGATGTCTTCCAGCGGCTTCGGCTCCATCGTCATGTCTTCGAAATACGGCGGGTTCTGCACGTAGGTCGAGCCGGCCGGCCAGCTGTAGGTCATGCCGCCCTCGACCTTGATGCCCTGCCAGTGCTCGTCGCCCTTGAAGACGTCCGAATAGCGCTCGCGGAACATCTGCTCGTTGACCGACGAGCGGATGAGATCGGTGATCTCCGCCGTGGTCGGCCAGATGTCCTTGAGGTAGACGGGATTGCCGTCCTGGTCCTCGCCGAGCGGCTCGGTGGTGATGTCGACGGTCAGGCTGCCGGCGATCGCATAGGCGACGACCAGCGGCGGCGAGGCCAGATAGTTGGCACGCACGTCCGGATTGACCCGGCCCTCGAAGTTGCGGTTGCCGGAGAGCACCGAGCAGGCGACCAGGTCGTTGTCGTTGATCGTCTTGGAGATCGCCGGGTCGAGCGGACCGGAGTTGCCGATGCAGGTGGTGCAGCCGTAGCCGGTCAGGTTGAAGCCGAGCGCGTCGAGGTCCTTCTGGACGCCCGCCTTCTCCAGATAGTCGGTGACCACCTGGGAGCCCGGCGCCAGCGAGGTCTTGACCCACGGCTTGACCTTCAGGCCCTTGGCGAGCGCGTTGCGGGCGACGAGGCCGGCGCCGATCAGGACGCTCGGGTTCGACGTGTTGGTGCAGGAGGTGATCGCGGCGATCACCACGTCGCCGTCGGCAAGGCCATGGTCGCGGCCGTCAACGGCGTAGCGCTGGTGAACCTCGCCGGTCACGCCGGTGGCGCCTTCGCCAACGAAGCGCGACTCGCCGGTGGAGGCTGCCGGAGCGGTCGGGCTCTTGCTGCCGCCCTTGATCTCCTTGAGGGCCTCGGCGAACTTCGGCGCGGCTTCGGTCAGCGCGACGCGGTCCTGCGGACGCTTCGGGCCGGCCAGCGAGGGCACCACGGTGGAAATGTCGAGTTCCAGCGTGTCGGTGAAAATCGGCTCGGCGGTATCCGAGGTGCGGTACATGCCCTGCGCCTTGGCGTAGGCGTCCACCAGCGCGACGCGCTCGGCGTCGCGGCCGGTCGCCTTGAGGTAGCTGATCGTGTCGTCGTCGATCGGGAAGAAGCCGCAGGTCGCGCCGTATTCCGGGGCCATGTTGGCGATGGTCGCGGCGTCTTCCAGGCTCAGGTTGTCGAGGCCGGGACCGAAGAACTCGACGAACTTGCCGACGACGCCCTTCTGGCGCAGCATTTCCACGACGCGCAGCACGAGGTCGGTCGCGGTGATGCCCTCGTTCAGCTTGCCGGTGAGCTTGAAGCCGACAACCTCGGGAATCAGCATGGAGATCGGCTGGCCGAGCATGGCGGCTTCCGCCTCGATGCCGCCGACGCCCCAGCCCAGAACCGCCAGGCCGTTGACCATCGTCGTGTGGCTGTCGGTGCCGACCAGCGTGTCCGGATAGGCCAGCGTCTCGCCGTCCTCTTCCTTGGTCCAGACCGTCTGGCCGAGGTACTCCAGGTTGACCTGGTGGCAGATGCCGGTTCCCGGGGGAACCGCGCGGAAGTTGTCGAAGGCGGACTGGCCCCAGCGCAGGAACTCGTAGCGCTCGCCGTTGCGCTCGTACTCAAGCTCGACGTTCTTCTTGAAGGCGTCCTTGGTGCCGAAATAGTCGATCATCACCGAGTGGTCGATGACCAGGTCGACCGGCACC
>MDTG01078080.1_pt1 | contig 56221 bp, 48 predicted proteins | sample 811421 | NCBI WGS metagenome assembly MDTG01 (sample SAMN05326645, study PRJNA326480) | marine metagenome | isolation source: seawater | place: Pacific Ocean: South East | collected 2011
AAAATATTTACAAAAGTAATATCTTTTACTCAAGAAGGATCTATATTCTTATTTAGATCATTTGAGACAGGCTTAATTGAATCTCCTCTAATGAACTTTGTAGTTATGATATTACCTACAGTGATATTCTTTTCAGCATTAACTTCATTACTTTATTATTGGAGAATCATACCTAAAATTATATATGGATTCGCATGGATTATGAAACATACTATGGGTATTTCAGGTCCTGAAAGTGTATCAGCGGCTGGAAATATTTTTTTAGGTCAGACTGAATCACCATTACTAGTAAAGCCTTACTTGAATAAAATGACATTATCAGAAATGCTATGCCTGATGAGTGGAGGTATGGCAACAATAGCAGGTGGTGTTTTAGCTGCATATATAGGATATCTTGGTGGTAATGACCCTCTTCAACAAATAGTTTTTGCTAAGCATTTATTAGCTGCATCTGTTATGTCAGCACCTGCGGCAGTTGTAGCAGCAAAAATATTAATTCCAGAAACAGAAAAATTTGAAGAAAACCTAAAAATTCAGAGTGCTGAAACAGGTAATAATGCATTAGAAGCTATATCTAAAGGTACAACAGACGGTATTAGATTAGCTGTAAATGTAGGTGCAATGTTATTAGTCTTTATCGCTATGATCTCAATGGCTAATTATATTTTGTTTATAATTGGAGACTGGACAGCATTAAATGCATGGATTGCTAAAAATACTCAATATTCTGAACTATCTTTTAATATGATTTTAGGATATATTGGAGCTCCAATAGCTTGGCTAGTTGGGGTCTGTAAAGAAGATATGTACTTGGTTGGTCAATTGCTAGGAGAGAAAACTATTCTAAATGAATTTGTTGCTTATGTTTCGTTAGGTGAAATGAAAAGTGCAGGATTATTTGTTGAAAAGAAGTCAATAATTATAGCCACATATATTCTATGTGGTTTCGCAAACTTTGCTTCTATTGGAATACAAATTGGTGGAATTGGAGCTCTAGCACCAAAAAGAACTAAAGATTTATCTAGATTAGGAATCCTAGCTTTAATTGCTGGAACATTAGCATCGCTATTTACAGCTGTAATTGTTGGGATTTTAATTTAAATATATAAAAAAAATGCAACAGTATCTAAACTTAATGAATCGTGTATTGAATGAAGGGACTCTGAAAGAAGACCGAACAGGAACTGGGACTAAAAGTATCTTTGGTCATCAAATGCGTTTTGACTTAGCAAATGGATTCCCGTGTATAACTACAAAGAAATTACATTTAAAATCTATTATTCATGAATTACTTTGGTTCTTGAAAGGAGATACCAATATTAAATATCTTAAAGAAAATGGGGTTCGTATCTGGGATGAATGGGCAGATAAAAATGGTGATTTAGGTCATGTATATGGATACCAATGGAGATCTTGGCCTACTCCTGACGGCAAACATATAGATCAAATAACACAGATTATAGAGACCTTAAAAAATAACCCAGACAGTAGAAGGATTATTGTAAGTGCATGGAATGTTGGTGAGATTGAAAAAATGGCACTTCCACCATGTCATGCTTTTTTCCAATTCTATGTTGCAAATGGAAAACTATCTTGCCAACTTTATCAAAGGAGTGCAGATGTTTTTTTAGGAGTACCATTTAATATAGCTTCTTATGCACTTCTAACTATGATGATAGCACAAGTTTGCAATTTAAAACTAGGAGATTTTATACATACATTAGGGGATGCTCATATATACATGAATCATCTTGAACAAACTAAACTTCAATTAAGTCGAGATTGTAAGAGCTTACCTACTATGAATATTAATCCAGATATTAATAATATTTTTGAGTTTAGTATTGAGGATTTTGAATTAATAAATTATGAACCTCACCCTCATATTAAGGGGAAAGTAGCAATATAGAATGGCAGAAATTATTGTATTAGGTGCTGGTCTAGTTGGTGGTGTTATTGCTCATGACCTGTCAAAACAACATAATGTTACAGTTATCGATAAATCAAGCACAAAACTGGAGAAGTTAGATAGTAGTATAGGAAAAATTAATGCTGATATATCTATCAAAGAAACTTTACATAAGTTGATAAAGAATTTTGACCTAGTGATTGGAGCTGTGCCTGGATTTATGGGATACAAGATGATGCGTGATGTAATAGAAGCAGGTAAAAATATAGTAGATATTTCTTTTTTTTCCGAAGATCCTTTTGGACTAGATGAATTAGCAAAAAAGAAAGAAGTAATTGCAGTAATGGATTGTGGTGTAGCTCCTGGTATGGGAAATATTATCTTTGGTTATCATGATGGATTAATGAAAATCACTGACTACGAATGTCTGGTTGGTGGTCTACCTGTAAAGAGAGAGTGGCCGTATGAATATCAAGCAGTCTTTTCTCCTATTGATGTAATTGAAGAATATGTTCGGCCTGCTCGATTTGTACAAAACTCAAAGATCATTATTAAAGAAGCATTATCAGATACTGAGATTGTTGATTTTGACGAGATTGGACAATTAGAGAGTTGGAATTCAGATGGACTCAGGAGTCTAATAAGAACCATGAAACATGTCCCAAATATGATAGAAAAAACTCTTCGATATCCTGGATGTGTAGAATATCTAAAAGTACTTAGAGAAACTGGATACTTCTCATATGAAGAAATAAATATTGATGGAAAAATGATTAGACCTATAGATGTGACATCAAAACTACTTTTCCCTAAATGGGAAATGAAGAAGGGAGATGAAGATTTTACTGTTATGAGGATCATAATACAAGGATTTGAGAATGAAAAAAAAGTAACATATCAATATAATTTATTAGATAGATTTAAGGATGGAACTATTTCTATGGCTAGAACAACAGGATTTACCTGTACAGCAGTTGCGAATTTAGTTTTAAATGGTCATTATAAAAGAATTGGTATTTCTCCCCCAGAATTTCTGGGAGAACATTATAAATTTGTAATAGATTACCTATCAGAAAGAGGAGTAGAATATAAAGTAAAAAAAATAAAATGAGGGTTTCATTAATTGTAGCAGCATCGGAAAATAATATCATTGGGAAAGATAATGATCTGATATGGCATTTGCCAAAGGATATGCGTTTCTTTAAAGAAACAACCATTGGACATCATATAATTATGGGGAGAAAAAATTTTGAATCTATACCGCACAAATTTCGACCACTTCCTAAAAGAACTAATGTTGTAATTACTCGCCAAAAAGATTACAAGGCTTCTGGATGTATAACTCTAAATTCTATTGAAGATGCATTGGAAATTGCCAAAAGAAATAATGATAATGAACCTTTTATTATTGGTGGTGGTCAGATTTACAAAATTGCACTTGATAGAAACTTAATAGATAGAATATATCTGACAAGGATTCATCATAAATTCGATGGTGACACTTATTTCCCTGAATTAAGTGATGAATGGAGAGAAATAAATAAAATAGAGAATAAAATAGATAATAAACATAAGTACAATTATGATTTTATAATTTTAGAAAGAAATTAGTAACTTTACAAAAAATTAAGAAATGAAGAGGATAGTTATAACCTTTAGTATTGTAATGATTGTGATATCTGCATGTAAAGACGAAGATATTATAAATAATCCATATCAAACTAGTACACAGGCATCTCAAGACCATCTATTTGCAGAGAACATATTTAACGATATTAATAGGATTGTAGAAGACGGATTCAATGTAAATGGATTAAACAAATCTTCTTGTGTAAATTACAAAACTATTGCTTCTGACTCATCTGATGCGGATACTCTTATTATAAATTATGGAGATAATGATTGTCTTGATGAGTATGGTAAAATCAGAAGAGGTAAGATAATTGTTATATATACTGCTCCTTATCAAGAAGAATCCTCTCAGACTATAACAACATTTGATCAGTATTATGTAAATAGTACAGACTGGATTCAAGGAAGCAGAATAATGACTAATAACGGGACAGATAATAATGGAAATATGATCTTTGATGTTTTAATAGATGCAAATATTTCAACAGAAATAGGAAGAATAGATTGGATCTCAGAGAGGACCAGATATTGGGCAAATGGTTATGAAACTATTTTAGATCCTTTTGATGACATATATAAAATAGTAGGCTCATCTAATGGAAATGGTCTTAATGACAGAGATTTTACTGTAAATATTACTGATACTTTAATAGTAAGACTAGAATGTATATCACCTGATATGTCATTTGAACATAGATGTATGATTGTTAGTGGAAAAGCAGAAGTTAAGCCTGAAGAATATCCTGTACGAAAAATAAACTATGGAATGGATGAATGCGACTGCAACTTCTCTGTAGCTGTAAATAATGATATCTATACAATAGTGGTACCTTAAGCTGCTTTTAACTTATTCACTGATACCTTCTTTAATTTATCTTTTGCATAATCACATGTTATATGTAAAGCTTCTTGTTTTTCTTCCTCTGAAGGAATATAAAACATAGCGTCTAACATTATAACCTCACATATAGAACGCAAACCTCTTGCTCCCAATTTATATTGAATAGCTTTATCAACAATTAAGTCTAATACCTTATCATCAAATGACAAGCTGATATTATCCATATCAAATAGTTTCTTATATTGCTTGATAATAGAATTTTTTGGTTCAGTAAGTATTAGTCTCAATGCTTGTTTATCTAATGGTGATAGATAAGTAAGAATAGGTAATCTTCCTATAAGTTCTGGAATCAATCCAAAACTTTTCAAATCCTGTGGTGATATATATTGTAGAATATTTTTATTGTTAATACTCTTACCAGATGATGTCTTATAACCAATTGCTTGTGTATTTAAACGACTTCCGATCCTCTTATCTATACCATCAAAAGCCCCTCCGCAAATAAAAAGAATATTTGATGTGTCTATAGAAACCATCTTCTGCTCTGGATGTTTTCTACCACCTTGTGGGGGCACATTCACAACAGAACCCTCTAATAATTTTAACATAGCTTGCTGAACTCCTTCTCCACTAACATCTCTTGTAATAGATGGGTTATCATTCTTTCTAGCTATCTTATCTATTTCATCAATAAAGACTATACCTCTCTCAGTAGCTTTAACATCATAATCTGCTACTTGTAGAAGACGAGATAAAATACTTTCTACATCTTCACCCACATAACCGGCTTCAGTTAATACAGTAGCATCTGCTATACAAAATGGTACATTTAACATTTTAGCTATAGTTCTTGCCAAAAGAGTTTTACCAGTACCAGTTTCTCCAACCATTATAATATTAGATTTCTCTATCTCAACTTCATCATCATTACTTTTTGGTTGCATTAACCGTTTATAATGATTATATACTGCAACTGCCATTACTTTTTTAGCAGAATCTTGTCCAATAACATGTTTATCTAGATATTTTGTTATTTCTTGGGGCTTTATTAATTTGAAATGTTCAGAAATATCAGAAGAATCTTTACCTAACCTTTCAGCCTCTACAATTCCATTGGCTTGTTCGATACAAGCATCACAAATATGAGCATTTATACCAGCAATAAGCACATTAGTATCTTGCTTATCTTTTCCACAGAAAGAACATTTTATGATTTCTTTCTCAACCATACTATTTACTATTAACCAGTACCTCGTCAATCATACCATATTCCAATGCCTCTTGTGAGGTCATCCAATAATCCCTATCTCCATCTTTCCAGACTTGTTTGTAAGTTTGTTCAGAATGATGTGCGATAATCTCATATAATTCTTTCTTCAGTTTCTGAATCTCTTTAGCAGTTATCTCAATATCAGATGCCTGACCGCTAGCACCACCCATTGGTTGATGAATCATGACTCTAGAATGTTTTAATGCAGTTCTCTTTCCTTTTGCACCAGCACATAGAAGTACTGCTCCCATTGAAGCAGCCATACCGGTACAAATAGTTGATATATCACAACTAATATATTGCATTGTATCATAAATACCTAAGCCAGCATATACACTTCCTCCAGGTGTATTAAGATAAATTAATATATCTTTATCTTGATCTAATGAATCTAAATATAAAAGTTGTGCTTGTATAATATTTGCAACATAATCATTTATTGGAACTCCTAAAAAAATAATTCTATCCATCATTAGTCTAGAAAAAACATCCATAGTAGCAATATTTAATTGACGTTCTTCAATAATAGTGGGTGAAATATAGTTGCCATATGCTGAAGTAAAGTTATCTACAGCTATACTACTTATTCCTCTATCTTTTGTGGCGAACTTTTTAAAATCTTTTCCAAAATCCATAAATATATTGTTGTTTAAGGTTATTATATAGGTATTACTTTTCTGTTGCTAATTTAATAAAATCATCATAAGAAATATCTTTATAATTAATTTTGAAATTGTCTTTATAAACAACTAATGATTTTTGATCATATATTTGATCTATCATCTTCTTTCTTTCATCCTCTTTTTTGAGTATAGTATCTGCAAGTTCGATGAGTTTTTCATCTTCTAAAACTGGTTGACCATACTGTGCCATTTGCCTTGTTATTAACATTTTAGCATATTCTTTTAACTCTTCTTCCTCAATCTTAATCTCATATTTTTTGTTAATTTTATTCTCAATAAGCTGCCATTTTAAACTTTTAGAATACATATCATATTCATCTGTTATCTGCTCATATGTTACAGGTTTTTCTGAAGTTTGCACTAACCATCTTTTTAAAAAATCATCAGGAAGATCAAATTTGTTTTTTTCTAATAGATATTTAACAACATCATTTTTTAACATTCGATCACTTTCCACTATAAAACTTGTTTCTGCCTCTTCTTTGATCTTTGCTCGTAAATCTTTAGTATTCTTTACACTGCCATCTACATATACTTTGTCAAATAATTCCTTATCTAGTTTAGCAGGTGTTAATCTATTAATATTCTTAATAGTAAATTGAAATTCCTCTGAAATTAAATTATGTATCTCATCATGAGTTATATTCAGCATAGAACCCAGATCGGAATGGTTTGTAAATCCCTTCATCACATTTACCTTTATAATATCATTTGGTTTTACTCCAATAAATTGCTTCTTTACTTTTTTATCTGATATAAAATCCATTGAAACCGTAGCCTCATGTTTTATTCCATTATCCATTAATTTTCCATCTATATTTAATTGCTCAATCTTACAGAAAACTAAATCACCTTCCTCTGAAACACTTACATCACCCATCTTTCCATATCGTTTGGCAATATCATTACAATATTTATCCAACAACTTATTATCTGCTTTTATATTATAATAATTCAACTTATCCTTTTTAGTAATCTTAACGTCAAAATCAGGGGTCATGCCTATCTCAAACATAAAACAAAAATCTGTCTGATTTTCCCAATCAATTTTTTCATCACTTTTTAAAGGAATTGGACTTCCTAAAACTGCTAACTTGTTTTCGGTAATATATTTATACATTCTATCTTGTAAAACTTTATTTACCTCATCAACTGTTACTGATGTTTTATATTTTTTATTAATTATAGACATCGGCGTTTTGCCTTTCCTGAAACCTGGCATTTGAGCTGTCCTTCTATAATCTTTTAGAATCTTATCCACATTATCTCTATAATCAGTTTCAATAACCTCAACAGTTAATGTAGACATTAAATCCTTTACTTTACTTTGTGTAATCTTCATAAATTTTTTGTTTTCTTAAAAAGAGTGCAAAAATACATTTATTTATCTGTTTTTGAAAGTCAGTATAAAAAAGAAAAAATAAATCTTTATATTTAGCTTAATAATAAATAATCTGATTGGATAGCAATCATTCGCTAATTAAATTTCATCATAATCTATAACAATATCTGATGATATAGGATGAGCTTGACAGGTAAGAATATAACCTGCTTCAACTTCCTCCTCTGAAAGCGAATAATTTTGTTTCATAATAGCTTTACCTTCTATTACTTTAGCCTTACAGATACAACAAACAGCACCCTTACATGAAAATGGAGCATCTGCACCTGCTTCAATTGCAGCATCTAAAATACTTTTGCCATTTGAAGATAATTGAAATTCAAAATCATCACCATCTACTGATATTAACACATTAGAATTAATAGTGTCTATTTCTTTTGTTTCTATTTCTGTCTCTAAAGCCGTAAATCTTTCAAAATAAATCTTTGATTTCTCCACCTCTTCTTTAATTAGAAATTGAGACACTGAATCAATCATCTCTCCAGGACCACAGATGTAATAAGAATCAAATAATGATCTATCTACAAGTATATCTTTAAGAATATCTGAATTTATCCTTCCATGTTTTAAACTATCTTTTTTTTCTTTGGAGAATACATGAAATATTGTAGCATCTAACTGATTAAGCTCATCATAAAACATAGTAGAACTTTTAGTTTTATTCCCATATATTAAAGTGAAAGCTTTTTTATGAGCTTTCATCATACTTATAATTGGAGTGATACCACTTCCAGCACAAATAGCTACAACATTATTTCCTTTCAATGTGAAATTACCTTGTGGTGGCATAACTTCCAATACATCGCCTTCTTCTAGATTATTAGTTAAGAATGTTGACATTTTTCCACCCTCAACACATTTCACCCCAATACAAATCCCTTCTTCTATACTACTACATAAAGAATAAGATCTACGTATATCTTCTCCTTTAATATATTTCTTTATAGTTATATACTGACCGGGAATAAAATTAAATTTCTCTTCTAATTCTTTTAATATCTCAAATTTTATCTCAACTGAATTTGAGGTTAAACTGCTTATTTTTTCAACTTTAAGAGGGTAAAACGAACTCATCTATTTAATAAATTTTACGCAAAAATATAATTTTAACGATTAACATTAGTAGTTTAGAAAAAATATCAATGCTATAATACATATTTTGAATAAATTTGCAATAATCATTTGTCTAATTATGAAAGAAAAAAAATTTCAAGAGAGTATTGAGGCAGAAAAAAAAATTGAACCAAAAGACTGGATGCCGGAAGATTACCGAAAACACCTAATTCGTCAAATATCTCAACACGCACATTCAGAGGTTATTGGTATGCAACCAGAAGGAAACTGGATAACAAGAGCTCCTTCTTTAAGAGCAAAAATGATTTTATTAGCGAAAGTTCAAGATGAAGCTGGTCATGGTTTATATCTATATTCTGCATGCGAGACTTTAGGTATCTCCCGTGAAGAACTAGTCAAACAACTTCATGATGGTAAAGCAAAATATTCTTCTATCTTTAATTACCCAACACTAAGTTGGGCAGATATGGGAGCTATAGGATGGCTTGTCGATGGCGCAGCTATTGTTAATCAAGTATCTTTACAAAGGACATCTTATGGTCCTTATTCTAGAGGTATGGTAAAAATATGTAAAGAAGAAAGTTTTCATCAAAGGCAGGGGTATGAGATAATGGCAGAAATGGCAAATGGAACACCTGAACAAAAAGAAATGGCTCAAGATGCATTAAATCGTTTCTGGTGGCCATCTATTATGATGTTTGGACCTCATGATTCTGATTCTCCTAGGTCTGGGAATGCAATGAAATGGAAAATAAAAAGACAAACTAATGATGAATTACGTCAAAGCTTCATCGATAAAACTGTACCACAAGCAGATCTTATTGGACTTACAATACCTGACAAAGATTTAAAATGGAATGAAGATAGAGGGCATTATGATTTTGGCGCAATAGATTGGGACGAATTCTGGAATGTTGTAAATGGTAAGGGCCCTTGCAATAAACAAAGATTAGAACACCACAAAAAAGCTCATTCTGAAGGAGCATGGGTAAGGGAAGCTGCAAGAGTACATTCTGCTAAACAAAGTATATTAAACGAATCATAAAACTATAATTATGTCAGAAAAAACAGATGTATGGGAAGTATTCATCCAAAGTAAAAATGGACTGGCACATAAGCATGCTGGCAATGTACATGCTAGTGATAAGGTAATGGCATTGGAAAATGCTAGAGAATTATATACCAGAAGAAATGAGGGGAGCTGCATATGGGTAGTCAAATCAACTGATATAGTATCTTCAGAATCAGAAGATGCTGAAGCTTTCTTTGATCCTTCTAATGATAAAATGTATAGACATCCTACCTTCTATAAGATGCCAGATGGTGCTAAACATATCTAATAATGACTAATCTATTACTCTATACATTAAGAATTGCAGATAGCTCCCTAATATTAGGGCAGAGAATGTCTGAATGGTGCTCAAAAGGACCAACACTAGAGGAAGATATAGCTCTATCTAACATCTCACTTGATATGTTTGGGCAAGCAAATGGATTCTATGAATATGCTGCAAAATTAGATGGAAAAAAATCTGCTGACTACTTTGCTTTCCACAGAAACGAAAGAGAATTCTTTAATCACCAAATAGTAGAATTAGAAAATGGTCATTTTGGTAAAACAATAGTAAGAAATTTTTTGCATGATACTTTCAACTTTTTGTTTTACACAAAACTATCTGAAAGTAAAGATGAAATATTAGCTGCATTAGCTGCAAAATCGTTGAAAGAAGTAAAATATCATTTACGTCATTCTTCAAATTGGCTTATTAGACTTGGAGACGGAACCGAAGAATCTAATCATAAAGTACAAGTTTCATTAGAAGAAATATGGCAATACACTGCAGAACTATTTGAGATGGATGAGGTAGATAATGAATTATTTAGATCAGGAATAGGAGTTGATAATAAGGCTCTTAAAGCTCAGTGGGATGAAATAGTAAATAATACACTAAATAAAGCTAAACTTAAACGTCCAACAGATACCTATATGGCAACAGGAGGAAAAAAAGGAATGCATACAGAGCATCTTGGCTTTCTTCTAGCTGAAATGCAATTTATGCAAAGATCCTATCCTGATGCAAAATGGTAAGATAACTAAAATATGGGAGCTTCTTAATACAGTCCCTGATCCTGAGATCCCAGTAATATCAGTTGTAGAATTAGGTGTAATCCGTGATGTTACTTATATAAAAAAGCGTTTTATAATTTCTATAACACCAACATATTCTGGATGTCCAGCTGTAAAAACATTTCAAGATGATATAACTGAATGTCTAAAAAAGAATGATATAACTAATTTTGAATTACAAATAATCTATTCGCCTGCTTGGACTACAGACTGGATGAGTAAAGAAACTAAAGCTAAATTAAAAAAGTATGGTATTGCGCCACCATCAGATATAGTAATATGTCCTCAATGTGATTCAGAAGAAACTAGCTTAATAAGCGACTTTGGAGCAACTGCTTGTAAAGCTCTTTATAAGTGTTCTAATTGTTTAGAGCCATTTGAGTTTTTCAAATGTATTTAAGATTGAATTTTTCTTATTTTTGTGAATTAAACGTTTAAGAGATGATTCAACTAGAAATAAAAGATAGTGTAGCTAAAATTACATTAGATCGTCCTGATAAATATCATTCCTTTATTAGAGAAATGGCATTAAAGATGCAAGAATTATTAGAGCAATGTAATAAGGATGATTCTGTAAGAGCCATACTTATCACAGCTAAAGGGAAAGCTTTCTGTGCTGGGCAAGATCTAATAGAAGCAACTGACCCAAATGGACCTGAACTTACACAGATTGTTCAAGAACACTATAATCCAATAATCAGAAAAATACGAAAAATAGAAAAACCAATAATTTCGGCTGTAAACGGGGTCGCTGCTGGTGCTGGAGCAAGTATCGCTCTATGTTGTGATATAGTTGTTGCAAAAGAAAGTGCATCCTTTATTCAAGCATTTAGTAAGATAGGATTAATACCCGATAGTGGAGCAACATTCTTTTTACCTAGATTTATTGGAATGCAAAGAGCTACAGCTCTTATGATGTCTGCTGATCCTGTAAGTGCTAGTGACGCCTTAAGCATGGGTATGATATATAAAGTTTTTGCTGATGATATTTTTGAGCAAGAGAGCTGGAAACTAGCTATTAAATTAGCTAGCCTACCGACAAAGGGATTGGGACTCACAAAAAGATTACTAAACTCATCTTATTCTAACAATTTAGATCAGCAACTAGATATGGAAAAAGAATGTCAATCCATTGCTGGAGAAACTAATGATTATAAAGAAGGTGTTGAAGCCTTCCTTGAGAAAAGAAAACCAATTTTTAAAGGAAACTAATGAAAGTAAGTGTAATCGGTGCCGGAACAATGGGAGCAGGAATTGCTCAAATAGCTGCAACAAAAGGTCATAATGTATGTTTATATGATTCTTTTGATGGTGCAATCGATAATGCAAAAAACAAATTAAATAAAATCTTAAACAGACTAGTAGAAAAAGAGAGAATCACAGATGAACAAAGTCGCGATATATTAGGAAGGATTAATTTCACAGAAGAATTGGATGCTATTAAAGAAAGTAATATTGTAATAGAAGCTATTGTTGAGGATCTAGAAATAAAAAAGAATGTTTTTAGTAAAATAGAAAATATAGTTAATGATAAATGTATCATCGCTTCTAACACCTCATCTTTATCAATTGCTTCTATTGCATCTGCATGTAAAAATACTGAAAGAGTAATAGGTATACACTTCTTTAATCCAGCACCATTAATGCCTTTAGTAGAAATTATACCCGCAGTTCAAACATCAGAGAACACAATAAAAAATGCTAGAGCAATAATTGATTCATGGCAGAAAACAACTGTAATTACAAAGGATACACCAGGCTTTATAGTTAATAGAGTAGCACGTCCTTTTTATGGTGAAGCAATAAGAATATATGAAGAAGGCATTGCAGATTTTGCTACGATTGACTGGGCAATTCGCAATATTGGCGGATTCCGTATGGGTCCTTTTGAGCTGATGGATTATATAGGAAATGATATAAATTATACTGTAACTGAAACTGTCTTTGCAGCATTCTATTACGATCAAAGATATAAACCTTCTTTCACTCAAAAGAGAATGAAAGAAGCAGGATTCTTTGGAAGAAAATCTGGTAGAGGATATTATGATTATTCTTTAGAAAATAAACCAAAAGCAAATGAAGATCGAGAATTAGGAAAAAAAATTCTATGGAGAGTATTGTCTATGCTTATTAATGAAGCTGTAGATGCTCTATTCTTAAATATCGCTAATAAAGAAGATATAGATCTAGCAATGACTAAAGGAGTAAACTACCCGAAAGGATTACTTGCATGGGCTGATGAGATTGGGGTAGAAAATGTTCTAAAACAATTGGAAGATCTGCAAGAAGAGTATGGCGAAGATAGATATCGTCCATCACCCTTATTAAAACGAATGGTAAAAGAAAATAAAACCTTCTACTAGAGATGTCTTATGATAAAAAATTGGCGAGAAAGATAGTAGATAGAATGCTAAATGGTGATGCCTTTAGCCGATGGCTTGGAATTAAACTTATAGAAATAGATAAAGGAAAGTGCAAATTACAGATGATAGTAAGACAAGAGATGACAAATGGATTTAATATATCGCATGGTGGTATCGCATATTCACTCGCTGATAGCTGCTTAGCATTTGCAGCAAACTCTCATGGAATACAGTCTGTATCTATTGAAACATCTATATCGCATACAAAGAAAGTAGTTTGTGGAGATATACTAACTGCTCAATCACAAGAAATCGAAAAAAATAATAAAACTGCATTGTACAAAATAAATATTACTAACCAAAATAATCAGGAAATAGCACACTTTAAAGGTACTGTATATAGAACTGGGAAAGAGTGGTTTCCAAAACAATAAAATATTATGAAACATCTTACCCATCTTCTTTTCTTAATTTTTATTCTTAATACTACCATTGTTAAATCACAGAACAATTGTACTCCCAGTGGAGCAATATGTATGTGTCCAATGATATATAATCCAGTATGTGGATGTGATGGTGTAATGTATAGTAATTCTTGTTTAGCAAACTGTCAAGGTGTTACCTACGCTTCTCCACTCCCTGATCCAAATGGTGGCGGATTTCTTCCTTGTGTGGCTGGATGTACAGATCCAAATGCTTTAAATTACAATCCATCAGCTGCAGTTAGTAATAATTCTTGCTTATACGGTTCTACCCCAAATTTTGTCAGCACTATACCTGAAAATAAAAATGTAGTCCTGGAACATTTCCAAGGCGGAATATATAACTACTGGGGTCCAGCTGGAGATCTAATAGCTCAACAATTAGCAAGTAGTAATCCTAATGATGTATTTGTTATTACTATCCATGAAGGAAGTTTTGCACAACCAAATAATCCTAACCATCCTAACCTTACTGCTCCTCTAGCTGGTGCGATCCAAAATCAAGCTTGTGCAATTGGCTATCCAACTGGTTCAATAAATAGACATTATTTTCCTGGATTAGGTTATTGTAGTAATAGTAATTCAACAGCAATGAGTAGAAGTGACTGGACAAACGCTACAAACCAGATTCTAGCCCAATCATCTTATGTAAATGTAGCTGCTCAAGCAACAATAGATGGTGATTCAAGATTATTGACTGTAGATGTTGAAGCCTACTACACTGCTAGTAGTACAGTGCCAACTAACAAATTAAATGTGGTGCTAATTCAAAATAATATAGAAGATAGTATACAAAGTGGTAAGAATAATAACACTACAGCAGTTTTACCAAATGGAAATTATAATCATCAGAAAATGTACCGTCATTTACTTACTGGACAGTGGGGAGATGATATAACAAGCACAACACAAGGCTCATTATTTCAAAATACATATACCTATACTATCCCTAATGATTTAAATGGAATATTATATGATTTAACTAATTTAGAAGTAGTTGTCTTTGTAGCTGAAAATAATCAAGAAATTATAAATGGCAACATGGCTAGTATGACAGTCATTGGGACAAATGGATGTACTGATCCGACTGCCTTTAATTATGATCCAATTGCTGTAATAGATGATAGTTCATGTATGTATTGCAATACATTACCTCAATTTATCACAAATACATTTTTCTCTAATAGCCCATCTAGTTTAAGCGCTTGTGATGGATTTCTTTTATCTAATATAGTTTCTAGCTACCCTATTGTTTCGTATAATTGGATTAATAGCCAAGGTAGTTCAGTGGGGAATAGTAATTATGTATCAAGTCTTTGTAATGATGCTTATATACTAACGGTCATAGATAGTGTAGGATGTTCTATAACAGACACTACTATTTTAGGGGTAATCATGGGTTGTACTGACACCGCTGCTTTAAACTATAACTGGATTGCCAATTATAATGATGGATCCTGTATTCCAATAATATATGGCTGTATAGATCCATTAGCTTTAAATTTTGATTCTACTGCTCATATTGATGACGGATCATGTTGTTATATTGGGCAAAATTGTGCTGGATGCATAGACTCACTTGCATATAATTATAACCCAAATGCATTAGTAGATGATGGATCTTGCCTTTATTGTGATTTATCCTTTTCTCTTTTAGTTTCTAACAATTCATCTCCTAATTCATGTGATGGATTTGCTATAGCAAATGTTACACAGACTAGTAATTTACCTGTCTCTTTTTTATGGAGTAATGGTTCTACACAGAATAACATTACAGGACTTTGTGCTGGTACTTATTCTATTACATTAACCGATGGTGTAGGATGTATATCAGATAGTACATTTACAATCCCAATAGTTCCAGGCTGCAAAGATTCAACTGCCTATAATTATAATCCTAATGCAACAATTGATGATGGTAGTTGTTTCTATGGAAATGGATGTAATACTTTATATAGCTCACCAGGATGGTATCCAAACAGTACCATTAATCTTGATACATCATATGTTAATCAATTGTATAGTGATACTCTAACTATTTTTATACCATTAGATACAAATGTAAATGTTGCTGGGCTTAATCTTAATAATATAATGATCGACAGTTTTATAATAAATAGTATCTCAGGGTTACCACAAAATTTTATATATAATTGTTCGCCTACAAATTGTCAGATAACAGGAAATGAAAGTATCTGTATCTATATTTATTCTTCGCAACTACCAAATATTAATGATGTTGGTTTTTATCCATTAATTATTGATTATACTATGATTTGTAATAATGTCCCTTTGATTGGCATGTCTTATGAAAATGGTATTAATCAAGATTATAGTATTTCTATTGTAGATCCCCAGATATATGGCTGTACAAATCCATTAGCGACAAACTATAATCCATTAGCAACAATAGATGACAGCTCCTGTGTATATGCAACTCCTTGCACTAAACCTACACCAAATGGATTAAACGCTACAGAGATAACACATAACAGAGCAAAAGTAAATTGGGTAGATGCTAATAGCTCAAACTGTATGGTAGAGATGTATAGAGTACAATATAGAGAACAAGGAACGACTACTTGGAGTCAGAAAACAGCATTAGGTTCTGGTCTTTGTATATATGGTTTAACTACAACAAGTAAAACATTATGGAATCTTTCTCCATCAACAACATATGAATATAGAGCAAAAGCATGGTATTGTAATACTACTGGTGCCTCTAGCTGGTCACCAATAGCAACATTTACAACATTGGATGTATGTCCTAATGTAGATAACTTCACTGTTAGTACACCAACTAATACCAGAGCTACATTCTCTTGGACAGCTCCAAGTTCACCATATAGTTTTGTAAGGATTAAATTGAGAGTAGATACAAGCGGTGCTACATGGTTAACAGCTGGTGGTTATGGTGTAATGTATCCAGCACTTACAAGAAACAAGAATGGATTAACTCCAGGACAGAATTACCTTGCTTCATCCAGAACATGGTGTGATCCAAATGGTGGTCCTTATAAAGCAACCAGCTGGACACCATTTATTTATTGGACACAGCCAGGAACATTGATTAGAATAGAGAGTGAGGATAGTAGAATCAATAATCTTACTATTTATCCAAATCCAAGTAGAGATATATTTAATATTACTTTCCAAGCAGAAGAAAAGCAGGATCTGAAAGTGCGACTTTTAAATGTAATAGGAGAAGAGTTAATGGTAGAAGACTTACAGCAATTTATTGGTCAGTATACTAAAGGAATTGATTTATCCAATAATGCTAAAGGAATTTACTTCCTTGAGATTGAAACAAATTATGGTGTTATCAATAAAAAACTGATATTGCAATAATATAAATAACATATATAATGAATACGTATATAATAGATGCAATAAGAACTCCAATTGGAAATTTTGGAGGAACCTTAAAAGCTGTAAGAACTGACGATTTAGCTGCTATTCCAATTAAAGAGTTGATTAAAAGGACTGGGATCAATCCAGAAAGAATTGATGATGTCATAATAGGATGTGCAAATCAGGCTGGAGAAGATAACAGAAATATAGCTCGTATGGCTCTTCTTCTGGCTGGATTACCATACTCAGTGCCTGGCGAAACAGTTAATAGATTATGTGCTTCAGGTATGTCATCTGTAATACATGCACATAGAGCTATTTGTTCAGGAGATGGTAATATATTTATTGCTGGTGGAGTTGAAAACATGACAAGAGGACCTTGGGTGATTTCTAAAGCATCAAGACCCTATGGAAGAGACTCAAAGATGTATGATTCCTCTTTTGGGTGGCGTTTTATTAATCCAAAAATGAAAGACTTATACGGAGTAGATGGTATGGGTCATACAGCTGAAAACCTAGCAGAAAAATATAACATATCAAGAGAAGATCAGGATAAGTTTGCATACAATTCCCAAATGAAAGCAACAAATGCTCAATGCAAAGGAAGATTAGATGAAGAAATTGTTTCCGTCGAAATACCTCAAAGAAAAAAAGATCCAATAGTTTTTAAATATGATGAATTTATAAAGGGAGATACATCAATAGAGGTTTTAGGGAAACTTAGAACTGCATTTAAAAAAGAGGGTGGTTCGGTAACAGCAGGTAATGCTTCTGGCTTAAATGATGGTGCAGCAGCTATGCTGTTAGCTTCAGAGGATGGTGTAAAAGAAAATAATCTTACTCCTATTGCAGAAATTATAAGTTCTGCTGTAGTCGGTGTTGAACCTAGAATTATGGGTATCGGACCAGTTAAGGCTTCTAATAAAGCTCTTCAAAAAGCAGGCTTAAGTATGGAAGATATGGATATAATTGAACTTAACGAAGCATTTGCTGTACAAGCATTGTCTTGCATTAGAGAATGGGGATTAGAAGACAATGACGCTAGAATAAATCCTAATGGTGGAGCAATAGCATTAGGTCATCCACTTGGCGCTAGTGGAACAAGAATTATTCAAACAGCAGCTATTGAGCTTCATAAGCAAAATAAGGATTATGCATTAATAACCATGTGTATTGGAGTTGGTCAAGGATATGCTACTATAATTAAAAAAATCTAATTATGATATACGAATTTAATGGATATAAACCTGTTATTCATAATACATCCTTTGTTCATGCAGAGGCTACAATTATTGGAAATGTGATCATTGGAAAAGATGTATATGTAGGACCTGGAGCCTCAATAAGAGGTGATTGGGGGCAAATTATAATTGAAGATGGTTGTAATGTTCAAGATAATTGTATTATTCATATTTTTCCTGGTAAAGATGTTATTTTGAAAGAAAATTCACATATAGGGCATGGAGCAATCATACATGGGGCTATAATTGGTAAGAATACTATGGTAGGAATGAATGCAGTAGTTATGGATGATGCAGTAATTGGAAATGAATGTATTATTGGAGCTCTTTCTTTTATAAAAGGTGAGATGGAAATTCCAAATAGAAAGATTGTTGTTGGTAATCCAGCAGGTATAAAAGGAGATGTTACTGATGAAATGATTAATTGGAAAACAAAAGGGACAGAGTTATATCAGGGTCTTCCTAAAGAATGTATGGATTTAATGAAGGAATGTATACCTCTTAGTGAAATCGAAGAAAATAGAAAACAAAAACAAAAGATAACTTTTAATACTTGGAAAAAGTCAAAATGATAGATTATAAAAATTATGCGTTGGGTAATTGGGTTAAAGGAGATGGTAAAAAAACACCTCTATTTAATGCTATTACAGGAGAACAAATAGGTGTAGCTTCATCAGAAGGAATAGATTTTGCTGAAATGATGAAATATGCAAGAGAAATAGGTAGTCCTAATTTAAGAAAGATGACTTTCCAAGAGAGAGGATTAATGCTAAAGAAATTAGCACTCCATTTGCATTCAATTAAAGGTAAGTTTTATCCATTAAGTTTTCAGACAGGGGCAACAAAAATAGATTCCTGGATTGATATTGAAGGTGGGATAGGTAACTTATTTACAAATGCCTCGTTAAGGAGACAGTTTCCTGATTTACCTTATCATGTAGAAGGAAATGCTGCTCCCCTATCTAAGAATGGCACTTTTATTGGACACCATATTATGAGCCCAAAACAAGGAGTAGCTATTCATATAAATGCTTTTAATTTCCCAATATGGGGAATGTTAGAGAAGATTGCTGTTAATCTAATGGCTGGCGTACCTGCTATCATAAAACCTGCAACACTGACGTGTTATCTTACTGAAATGATGGTACGTGAGATTATAGATTCTTCAATTCTACCACTTGGGAGTATTCAATTAATCTGTGGAAGTGCAAGAGGTATTTTAGATAATATTGAATCCGAAGATATTGTAACCTTTACAGGAAGTGCCTCTACTGGAAAACTCTTAAAATCTCACCCTAGGCTAATAGAAAAAGCTGTACCATTTAATATGGAAGCTGACTCATTAAACTGTTCAGTACTAGGAGAAGATGCAGTACCAGGAACAGCAGAATTTGACATCTTTATCAAAGAGGTACAAAAAGAGATGACTGTGAAAGCAGGTCAGAAATGTACAGCTGTAAGAAGAATAATTGTTCCTGAAAAATTAGTAGAGGATGTGCAAATTGCATTGAGTAAGAGATTATCTAAAACAACAATAGGAGATCCTTCTATAGAAGGTGTTAGGATGGGTAGTTTAGCAGGAAATGAACAAAAGAAAGAAGTAACTGATAAAGTTAATAAACTAGCAGAAACACAAGAAATTGTATTTGGAAGTTTAGAAGAATTTGAAGTAATAGGAGCAGATAAAGAAAAAGGCGCATTCATCTCCCCTATCTTATTTTTAAATAATGATCCATTTAATAAAATAGACTGTCGCAATATTGAGGCTTTTGGGCCAATATCAACAATTCTACCTTATAAGACAATTGAAGATGCTATTAAACTAGCTAGGATGGGTAAAGGATCTTTAGTATGTTCCATAATTACAAATGATATGAAAATAGCGGAAGAATTTGTAATGGGAGCATCATCAATGCATGGAAGAATTTTAGTGTTAAATGAAGCATGTTCAAAAGAAAGTACAGGGCACGGATCCCCTATGCCACTACTTACACATGGAGGTCCAGGTAGAGCAGGTGGTGGAGAAGAAATGGGAGGAATCAGAGGAATAAAACACTATCTGCAAAGAACTGCTATACAAGGTCATCCTACAACTATCACTGCTCTTACTAAACAATACCAAGTTGGTGGTGCACAAAATACAGAAGGTCCACATGTATTTAGGAAACACTTTGAAGAAATTAAAATTGGAGACACTGTAATAACTGAAAGACATTTGGTTACACTTGATAATATTGAAGACTTTGCAGAATTAAGTGGAGATAAATTCTATGCGCATATGGATGAAAAATCATTGGAAGGGACTATTTTTACTGAAAGAGTAGCTCATGGTTACTTTATAATGAGTAAGGCAGCAGGATTATTTGTTGACCCTGCTAAAGGACCTGTTTTACTTAACTATGGTATTGATGAATGTAGATTTACAAAACCAGTATATCCAGGAATGTCAGTTGGTGTTCGTTTCACAGTGAAAGAAAAGATAAGTCAAGAGAAAAAAGATGATCAAGATATTGCAAAAGGAATTGTGAAATTCTTGGTAGATGTATATGATGATGATAACGAAACGGTAATGCTTGCTACTATTCTAACAATGGTTAAAAAACTAGATCAGAATTAATAAAATTATGAAAGAATTTGTACAATTAAAGACAGAAAAAGGAATAGGAGAAATCGAGTTTTTTCATCCTCAATCTAATTCTTTACCTGCAAGTATCCTTGCAAAATTAGCAGATACAATTACAAAGGCTGGAGCAGACGATAGTATTAAAGTAATAATACTAAAAAGTGCAGGAAACAGAGTTTTTTGTGCTGGAGCTTCATTTGATGAATTAGTAGCTATAGATAATAAGCAAAATGGAATGGAGTTTTTCCTTGGTTTTGCTAATGTTATAAATGCTGCACGAAAATGTCCAAAGTTTATTATTGGAAGAGTACAGGGGAAAGCTGTTGGAGGTGGTGTTGGTATGGCTGCTGCAACAGACTACTGCTTTGCAACCAAATTTTCCTCTGTTAAGCTTTCAGAATTAGCAATTGGCATAGGTCCGTTTGTTGTTGGCCCTGCAGTAAAACGTAAAGTAGGTGAATCTGCTTTCGCTACTATGACAATTAATGCAACTCAATGGTTTGATTCTAATTGGGCTAGAGAAAAAGGATTATACGCTCAAGTGTATGAAACAACAGAAGAAATGGATATTTCAATTAATAAATTAGCCTCTACACTTGCAATATCTAATCCAGAATCAATGAGTGAATTGAAAAAAGTGATGTGGGAAGGAACAGAAGATTGGGATCAGTTGCTATTAGAAAGAGCTAAAAAAAGTGGGGAATTAGTTTTATCAAGCTTTACTAGAAATGCTATTGAAAGTTTTAAAAATAGTTAATGAGCACAAAATTATCAAAAGAAATCTTAAGAAAAGCATATTCATTAATGTGTTGTGCAAGAGAAATGAGCAAGATATATGAAGTTAATAAAGATATCACTTCAAAATATGTACATGCTACCTCTAAAGGACATGAGGCTATACAATTAGCAATTGGACTTCAACTAACATCTAATGATTGGGTCGCACCTTATTATAGAGATGATTCTATTTTACTAGGAATAGGAATGCAGCCATATGAACTAATGCTACAACTATTATCTAAAAAGGATGATCCATTTTCAGGTGGAAGAACTTATTACTCTCATCCCTCATTAAATAGAGATGGGTACCCAAAAATCCCACATCAATCTTCAGCAACGGGAATGCAAGCAATACCTACTACAGGTGTTGCAATGGGAATTCAATATCAAGAGATCGAAGGATTATTAAAACCTAAAAAAGGACAAGAACCAATCGTAGTATGTTCTTTTGGGGATGCTTCAATAACTGAAGGAGAAGTTGCAGAAGCATTCCAAATGGCAGCACTTAAGAAACTTCCAATCTTATATCTTGTTCAAGACAATGAATGGGATATATCTGCACATTCATCAGAGATGCGAGCAGTAGATGCTACTCATTACGCCAAAGGATTTGGATTAAAAACATATACTATAGATGGTACTGATTTCAACACATCATATAATACAATATATAAATCGATTAAGGAAATTAGACAGAAGAGAGCCCCAATACTAGTACATGCTAAAGTACCACTGCTTAATCATCATACTTCTGGAGTAAGAATGGAATGGTATAGAGATGATCTTGAAGAAGCAAAAAAAAGAGATCCATTACCAAAATTAAAAACACTTCTCTTAAAAAGTGGTTTTGTTAAAGAAGAACTATCTAAAATAGAGAACGAAGCAAAAAAGAGAGTGTCAAATGATTATGATAAAGCAATGAGTGCAGAAGATCCTAAACCAGATGATTTATATAATCATGATTTTGCACCTACTCCGATTAAAGAGGAAAAAGGAAACAGAGAACCAAAAGATAAAGAAGAAACGGTGATGGTAGATTGTGCTCTTTTTGCAATTAAAGAATTAATGGCAAAACATCCAGAATCTCTTCTCTATGGACAAGATGTTGGAAAAAGATTAGGCGGAGTATTCCGAGAAGCAGCTACACTTGCAGAAACATATGGAGATAATAGAGTTTTTAATACTCCTATACAAGAAGCTTTCATTATTGGAAGTACTGTTGGTATGGCTGCCGTAGGTTTAAAGCCAATTGTAGAAGTGCAATTTGCTGATTATATATGGCCAGGATTAAACCAACTATTTACTGAAGTAAGCCGATCAAACTACCTATCAAATGGCAAATGGCCTGTAGGTTGTATAATTCGAGTGCCTATTGGTGCGTATGGTAGTGGTGGTCCATATCATTCCTCATCAATTGAATCAGTATTAGCACAAATTAAAGGAATTAAGATCGCTTATCCTTCTAATGGTGCAGATCTAAAAGGATTAATAAAATCTGCTTTCTATGATCCTAATCCAGTAGTTATTCTAGAACACAAGGGACTGTACTGGAGTAAAATAAAGGGAACCGAGAAGGCTAGAACAATTGAACCATCAGAGGATTATATTATTCCGCTTGGAAAAGCTCGAATAGTGTTGGAAGCAGACAAAGCAGAAGTAAATACAATTTGTATTATAAGTTATGGAATGGGTATCCACTGGGCATTAAATGCTTCAAAAGAATATCAAGGTAATGTTGAAATTATAGACCTCAGAACTATCTATCCAATTGATGAAACACTAATTAATGAAAGAGTAAATAAACATGGAAAATGTCTAATAATAACCGAGGAGCCTTATAATAATTCATTTGCACAAGGTTTAGCTGGAAGAATTCAAGAAAAATGTTTCGAAAATCTAGACGCACCTGTCTATGTTATTGGATCAGAAAATATGCCAGCAATACCACTTAATTCTATATTAGAAGAAACTATGATTCCAAATGCTAAAAAGATAAGTCAGAAAATAAGAAGAATTCTTGATTATTAGAATACAACATTAAATAGTATTTATAATATCATGCTAAATCTTACTATTTTTAGGATATCTCTATTTCATATTTCATGATTTAACAAAAAACCACCCGATTGAGTGGTTTTGTGTGCGGCTGAAGGGACTCGAACCCCCACGCCTTGCAGCACCAGATCCTAAATCTGGCATGTCTACCAATTCCATCACAGCCGCATTAGCCAGCAAATATATTATTTTTTAACATTTATGCGTAAATGGAAAACAGAAGATTATTAAGTTTTATATTTGTCAATAATAATTAATAATATAAAAAATATGAGTCTAACAGCAGAAGGTAAAATTAGCAGTAAATTAAGTTTAGAGAGTGGCACCTCAAAAGCAGGAAAAGAATGGAAGAAACAATCATTTATACTTGATACTGGTTCACAATATAATCCTGAAATATGTTTTCAATTATTTGGAGATGATAAAATATCTATGTTGGAACAATATAATATTGGAGATCAAGTAAGAGTATCATTTAACCTTTCATCTAGAGAATGGAATGGACGTTATTTTCATAATGTTGATGCTTGGAAGCTTGAAAAAATGGATACTGAAAATTCTAATCATGAAGATCTAGGAGAACCACCTGTTTTTGATGCCCCTGCATCAACAGAGGATGACTTACCATTTTAAGGATGACATTTGCAGATAGATTTGAAAAGGTATTTAGGGTATTTTTACCTACTCCTTTTACGATCGCAGTAATACTAACGTTCTTAACATATATACTTGCCTTTGTATTCACAAATTCAGATAATTCAGAACTATATGCCCTGAAAATCCTAGAATTCTGGGAAAATGGAATTTGGGACCCACCATTACTTGTTTTTGCTATCCAGATGATGTTGATGCTTGTACTAGGTCATACACTAGCTTTAAGTAAACCTATAAGTAGTATAATCAATATTGGAACTAAATATTGTAATAATACTGCAAATGCAGCTGCAATCATCTGTTTCTTTACATTAATAGTATCCTTCTTTAATTGGGGTTTAGGTCTTATTTTTGGTGCTATTTTTACCCGTAAGGTTGGTGAATATGCAAGTGCAAAAGGATTAAAGATCAATTACCCAATAATAGGTGCAGCAGGGTATTCAGGGTTAATGGTATGGCATGGTGGAATTTCTGGATCTGCCCCTATTAAAATTGCTGAACAAGGTCATTTTTTAGCTAATAAGATAGGTGTTATATCCCAAACAGAAACAATCTTTTCTAATATGAATATTTGTATTAGTTTAATCCTTATAATAATATTACCTATGATTATGTATATATTAGGTAAAAGAACTAAAGGAGATCTTCTAAATATAAAATCTGTAGAAAATAAGATTTTAAATAAAGAAGTGGGTATTGAAAAATTAGATCATTCTACAATTATAGCATCAATTTTTGGTGGTATGATATTACTTTTTGCTTTTTATAAGGCATTTCTTCTTCCTGATAAAGTGTCTCTAGAATTTATAAATCCAAACTATATTAACTTATTATTATTTGGTTTAGCAATTGTTATGCATAAAAACTTTGCTAGTTTTCTGAAGGGTGTAGATAATGCTATTGTAGGAGCTTCAGGTATTTTAATACAGTTCCCATTATACTTTGGTATAATGGGAATAATGAATCATTCTGGATTAGTACATATTATGTCTGATTTCTTTGTAGATATCTCAAATCAAAATTCCTTGCCAATATTTACATTTATTAGTGCTGGTATTGTAAATGTATTTGTCCCAAGTGGTGGTGGTCAATGGGCAATACAAGGACCTATTATTATTGATGCTGCTACACAATTAAATGTTAGTATTCCAAAGATTGTTATGGCACTCGCATATGGTGATCAATTAACAAATATGTTACAACCTTTCTGGGCGTTACCTTTATTAGGAATTACGGGTCTTAAGGCTAAAGAAATATTACCTTATACACTAATATTAATGCTGGCTGGTGGAGTTATATTTATTACAGGTCTACTTATCTTCTAATCTTTAACATCAAATGCATCTCTAATTCCATTACCCAATAACATAAATGCCATCACTAAAAACATTATAGCAATACCTGGTATAATAGCTAAATATGACTTATCCATAATAATATATGTATAATGATCTTTAATCATACCGCCCCAAGAAGGCATTGGTGGTTGCGTTCCAATACCTAAAAAAGATAAACCTGCCTCAATTAATATAGCTGCAGCAAAATTAGCAGCAGAGATCACAATTACAGGCCCAATTATATTTGGCATAATATGCTTAATAATTATTCTAGAAGGTTTATATGCTAATACCTTACCTGCTTCTACATATTCTAATTCTCTAATTGATAATACCTGACCTCTGACTATACGTGCAACCTCTACCCACATAGTTAAACCTATAGCAACAAACACCTGCCAGAAACCTTTACCTAATGCCAATGTAATAGCAATTACCATAAGTAAAGTAGGGATAGACCATATAACATTAACTAACCACATAACTATATCATCTATTACGCCTCTATAATAACCTGCAATTAGGCCTAAACTAATTCCAATTATTAATGATATAAATACAGCAATAAAACCAACAGAGAAAGATATTCTGATACCATAGATTATTCTACTTAAAAGATCCCTTCCATATTTATCCGTTCCAAATAAAAATCTCTGATTAATAATCTTATAATCTCCAAAATAAGTTAATACTAAATCTGATTGATAGGGAAGATATAAAATACTATCACCTTGCTTAGTAAAAGATGAAATAGGTATACGTTTCTTATTAGAAGGCCTACCAAGAAAGATACCCTCAATAAATGAAACTTCTTTAAAATCTAATTTAGGAATCTCTAAGAATGTGATTTTAGTTAATGGCTTTAAAGTAGTTAACTCAACATACATCTGATTTGCCATTCTTGTCTTATCAGGACTAATTTGAACTGCAAATAATCCAATCAAAAAACAAATAATCAGAAAATATAATGAATAGATAGACATCCTATTCTTTTGCAATTTACTCCATGCCATCTTATTGAGCGATGTATTTTTCATTTTGTATAAACTCTCCCCTTCCATTCAAAAGAACTATTAAAAGATAACATTGCAATTAGAACAATATAAAAACAATAAAAAATCTCAAAAGGTAAAATCCAACCTACTAAATTTTTCTTACTAAAAAATTTTAGGATTGGTGTTAAAAAAATATAATCTACTAAATATTTAAATAAAAATAATATACTAAAAAGAATAAACCATTTAATATTAAGAAATGATAATAGAAATAAAATAGAAATACTAGAATTAATTACAAAAACTAATATACTAATATATACTATATCACTATCCTTATAGAATCTACTTTTAGATGCCCACCTTTTTCTTTGATTCAACAATGAGGTGATATCCTCCTGGCTTTTTGTCTCAACTATTGCGTTTTTCTGTTTTGCAAATACAATACCATTAGGGTATTTGTTTTTTATTTGATGCATTAAGAACACATCATCTCCAGAAGCTATATTATCATAAACAGAGTCCATCTCTAAATAAGTATCTTTCCTATATGCTAGATTTGCACCATTACAAATTATCCCTTTGTTTCTTTGGATTGCAGCGGCTCCAGAACCTATTAAACTTAAAAATTCAAGCAATTGAAATTTATGAAAAATACCATCCTTATGTTCAAAGATTACTGGTCCTGAAACCATTTTTATATTTTTATTTATAAAATATGATGCTACTGTAGCAACCCAACTCTGATTAACTGTGCAATCTGCATCTGTACATAAAATAATATCTCCTTTCGCAATAGAAATTGCTTTCCTAATTGCAGTTTTTTTACCTGTCTCACCATTCTGTAATTGTATTATATGTAGATTATCCCATCTATCTTCTTCCTCCTGAAATATTTTATAGGTTTCGTCATTAGAATGGTCATCCACTAATATAAGCTCATAGTTATTCTTATTATAATCTTGATTCTTGATTTGTTGAATAAGATTTGAAATATTATCCTGTTCATTTCTGCAAGCAACTACTATTGATATAAAATACTTCTTTTTCTTATCTATATTTTTTACATGCATTTCCCAACCCTTCCTATACAGAAGAAAAACATATAAATATGCTAATCCTATAATAATTAATAAAAAACAAACTGTTTCCATCTATACTTTTCTAAAGAATTTGAGAGTAAATACAAAAAAAGATCCTATAAGGGCAGGAAATAATAAATTAACAAACCAAAGAACAAACGTAGCAGATAAGATACCTATAATATTAGTAGATACAAGTGAAAATAGATATACAGCAACTGAACCTCTTATCCCAATCTCAGATATCGCAATAGTAGGTATGATTGATATAATAAAAAGCATAACCATTGTAAGAATAATAGCGTCAAAATAAATAATATCTATTTCAAATAATTTCAGAAGTATGAAAAATTGCGTTGTAAAAATAGCATACCGAATTATTGAAAATATAAACACAAATGCTAATTCTTGTGCATTATAAAAAGTGAATACTTCTTTATATTTCTTATATTGATTAAGTAAGGATACTTTGTCCATTAAATTAGATAATAACGATATATTATGGAAGAGAAATAGTAATAAAATATTCAGAAATAATAGAAGAAAAAACACAATAGGATAAGCAAAATCAATCTCTCTGTAAATATTTTCTAATTCTGGTATATAATTATTTAGAAATAGGATACCCATAGATCCAAAAAATATAGTAGTCAAGAGTTGCGCCATAGATCCTAAAACTGTAATTAAAACACCTTGGATCCTATCTGCTTTTTCTAAGCAAAATACCCTTCCACCATATTCTCCAATTCTATTTGGTGTGAAAACCGAAACAGTTATGCCAGAAAAAACTGCTCTTAAAGATGTTAGGATACTAATTCTTTCAATTTTATTAACTAAAAATCTCCATTTAACTGCTTCTATAAACCAATTAAAAATCATCATAATAAAAACTAGCAGAAACATAAAAAAATTATCATATATTACCTCTTTTATATACGTAATATCGAAACCTTCTATAGCACTCCTATTAGTAAGTTGTTTGTATAAAAAATATAATGCAAATACAACAATTATTATTTTTAATAAGAAGCTAATTGATTTTCTGGAAAGCATTGTTTAGTTTTGTTATGCAAATATACTTAAAGATAACAATTGAAGATAGATAAGATTATTTTAGGAATTGACCCTGGAACCACAATAATGGGTTATGGGCTTATAAATATTCATGGTAAAGATATGGGGCTAATAGATATGGATATTATACATCTAGCTAAATTAAATAGTCATGAACTTAAACTTAAGAATATATTTGAAAAGACCTTATCTATGATTGATAAATACAAACCTGATGAAATAGCGGTAGAAGCACCATTTTTTGGGAAAAATGTGCAATCAATGCTAAAATTAGGAAGAGCACAAGGAGTTGCAATGGCAGCGGGTCTATATAGAGATATACCTATATTTGAATATAGTCCAAAAAAAATTAAGAAATCAATTACAGGAAATGGCAATGCTTCTAAAGAACAAGTAGCAGCTATGTTAAAATCGTTATTAAGTATAAAAGAGATGCCAAAACATCTTGATGCAACAGATGGTTTAGCTGCCGCTGTCTGCCATTTTTTTCAAGATACATCAGAAACTAAAAATAAAAATTATACAGGCTGGAAATCTTTTATCAAACAAAATCCTGATAAATTATTATAATTATATCTCTTTTCTTATTCTTTGAGCAATTTCTTCAAATTCTTGATGAGTTAATTTGATTTTGGTTTTATTGAAATCTATATTAGTTACACCCTTATTTAATGGAACTAAATGTATATGAGCATGTGGAACTTCTAGACCTATAACTGCTATCCCAATCCTTTCACATTCTATAACTCTCTCAATAGCTTTAGCAACAAATCGGGAAAAAATCCAGAAATCAATATATTCAATAGTCTCAATATCAAATATATAATCAGTCTCTTTCTTAGGAACTACAAGTACATGCCCTTTAGTAATCGGTGAAATATCAAGAAATGCAATAAATTTCTCATCTTCAGCTACTTTATAAGCAGGAAGTTCACCTTTAACTATTTTAGAGAAGATACTCTCCATACTTTATGAAGTAATTTCAATTATTTCAAACTTAACAATTCCACTTGGAACTTTAATTTGAACTACTTCACCTACTTTTTTTCCTAGCAATCCTTTAGCTATTGGTGATTCAACAGAAATCTTCTTTTCTAATAAGTCTGCCTCAGATTCTGGAACAATAGAATAGATAAATTGCATATCATTTTCTATATTTTTAATTGTCACCTTTGTTAGTAGATGAACAGAAGATAGATCTAATTCGCTCTTATCAATTATTCTAGCCTGGCTTAATTGCTCTTCTATTCTAGCAATTTTTGTCTCTAACATTCCTTGAGCCTCCTTTGCAGCATCATATTCAGCATTCTCTGATAGATCACCCTTATCTCTAGCCTCTGCAATTTCTTTTGTAATATTTGGGCGCTCGACCATTTTTAGATGATTTAGTTCATCTTTCAATTTTTCCAAACCTTCCTTAGTAAAATATTTAATATCACTCATATCAAATGTATAAATACTACAAAAGAATTAATTCTAATTCTTTTGTATTAATAGATTTTAATTAATTAAAGATTTATCCTAGCTCCTAAAGAATGTGATCCTTGGAATGGATCAGTATGTCTGTATGAATAATCTACACCAAAAGTCTTACCTCCACCCATAGGTATTTCAATTGTAAAACCACCACTAGGCCCTCTTAAAGCAGTAGTCCTTGTTGAAGGTGTTTTAAGTCCCTCTTCCATTGTGTAACCACATCTTATCATAAACATATCTCTATATGAATATTCACAACCTAAACGATATTGATCCTTCTGGAAAGCATTTGAAGTAAATGTTCCAGATCCAGTTAATCTATGTTTTAAATAAAGAATATCATAAGCTAAACCAATATTTAGCAATGAAGGTAATTCAAACTCTGCTGATTTTTGATTTACTGCCATTTGATAGTTAGGATCAACATAATTTCTAAAAGTCATACCGTCACCAGAAAAACTCATCCTAGGACCAATATTTTTTAATGAAATACCAAATTTTAGATTATCCTTAGCACCTGTAACATACTGAATACCAGCATCAAATGCTACACCTCCAGCGCTAACATTAGATATCTGCTCTGAAATCATTTTCAGAGTAAACCCACCATATATACTATTAGAAAAAGTTTTAGCATATGACAAATTTATATTCATATATTTAGGAGAGAATGTCCCAATTCCACCATCAGGTAGATCTTCAGTAGTAATCTCTATATCACCAAAATCCATCGACATTATTGTGAGTGCCATAACGCCAGATTCTCCGACCTTTTGAGCAAAACCAAAAGTATTAATATAACTTACTGCTTCATTATCATTATACATTAACCAATTAGTTCTTGAGAATATCAACTCGGTCTTAGGAGTAAATGCTAAACCAGCAACATTATTATACATTCCTTCCAAACCTCTTACACAAGCAACATTTGCTCCTGCCCAACCCGAACTTCTTGCCCAAGGATTTATAAGCAATTCTGAAGCTCCTGCTTGCCCTGCTCTCTGTTCATTTCCAGCAAAGTTGTTTTTTACAGGTAGTATAACTACAATTATAATCATCAAAGTTCTTACCAAATTATTTATTATTTTCATATTATTAGTATTCATTTTTTCTAAAATTTAGAATGTATCAAGATCAATAGGTCGCATTACACCAAACCATTTAAGTACTTTTTCTCCTACTCCCTTTGCATCAACATGTATCACATACAATCCAGAGGCTACAGGGATACCAAATGTATTCTTAAGATCCCAGTCTACTGATGTAATCTTATCATTCTTCTTTATTTGTTTAACTAATGTACCACTAACAGTATATATAGAAATTGTAGCTTTTTGTGGTAAATTAGTAATTTTAATTCTATTATCAAGTTGAGAAGTTTCATAGGAAGAATAAGCATAATAAGGGTTAGGTACTACATTTATCATATCTAATGCATTTTCTGCAGTTTTATTATCTCCTTTTTCAGCTACTATATCTCCTGTTGAGAATCTATACATAGCACTAAAACCATTATTAGGAATTGGAGATATGACTCTAGCATTACTACTTCCACTAAAAGAATTAGAGGTTGCTGTAAAAGTATCTCCAGGAGCATAAGATGAACCATTATGATTAATATTTGTTCCCATCACGAAATATGTTGACCCTATATTTAGATCATCATCCTTATCAAAGATTGATGAAGCGTCTCATGTAACATATTGCTCATAAGGTTTGCTAACTCTTATTTTAACAGTAGCATCATTTTGTTTTGCTTCAGTTGGTATAGATCTTCCTGGAGCTAAAATTGGTAAGCCAACCCAAGATGAATTCCTAAATACCTGCCATATATTTGCTGCATAACCTGGATTTGGCTGACCTGTTGGTAGTATATAGTTTTTTAGTTGATTATAGATCCATGCACATTCATCATAATTTGGACTTAATGTTCCATCAATATATGTACTATCCTTCTTTACATCTGCTGAACCCCTAATTACATATACAAAATGTTTTCCTCCAAGTAAGTATGAACCCTGATAAAATTCACCTGTTTGAGAATTATACATTGGTGCTTCAGGGGTAACTATATTTGACGTAGGATTCCAAATTAAATCTTTTCCATTATCTTCTGATAAATATGAGTCTTCAGCAAAAATAATATTTAATCTTTCTCCTGTTTCTATATCTATTGCGTATCCAGGGAACCAACTCATTCCCATAGTACCATCATTTTTTGGATTGCCAAATTGGTCTACTGATGGTGTTAAACGTAATCCCATTTTAGTTTGACCACCAACTGAAAGTAAATCGTCATCTTGTGCTTCTACAACAACACAACGAGACCACATTGATTTATCATGTGTAAATACAATATCAACTGAATGTAAATCAGCCATCTTTACTTGATCAGTAGTTGATTTACTATAACCTGGCCCATCTTTATAAACAGATGCTAAATGATAAGGAGCCCATGTTCCCCCAGAATATTCTAGTGTAAAATCATTACCAAAGAAATTATTTATAGGTACAGCTACATTCTTTATAACCGCAGTCTCATATACTCCATTTGGATCATCAGTTATTGAATAGTCACTAAGTTGAGTATTATTATCATTCTCGTATGAGCCTGCCCTTATCCAATTAAGCCCCCATAAAAATCCATTATCATCATCTCTATCTGGTACCCCTGAAAGCCATCTATCATTAATATCCTCAAACTCCATTGAAGTGGATATCAATCCATTATTGGTGATTAAATTTGGATCTTCTGAAGGATTTACTCCTTGTTGAATCTTGACAGTAAGCCCAGTACTTCCAATTAATTTTTCAGAACCTACTTCAATAGGTTTAGTAGAGGAAGCTACCTTATTACCTGTATTTTCATTTGTAAGTACCCATTTACCATATGATGTAACTTTAGTTAACCCTTGAACAATTGAGTATACCGGTTCTTCAAGAGTAAATATATAAGTTCCTTCTTTAACAGCAACTGGATCTACTACTGATACATTTATTGGTCCTAAACCATTTTTATACTCTGGATTTAAAGATCTATGTGAGGAAGAATTTAGTATCTCAATAATAGTAGAATCTGTAAGTTCCATTGGGATATTTCCATTCCCAGTCCCCTCGATTCTTTCAATTCTCAAACCATCACCAAAAGATGAATTGAGATTAGTTCCTCCAGCCTCTGGTTGGGTAAAGTGAGGTATGTGAGAATACACCTGTATATTCCTCCTTCCTGCAATATAAGGTTGATTACGTCCGTCATAATCAATCGCATCAACATTATAAGGATCTGCATTCTCTTCTGCCATATTATATGCATAAGATAATGCCATATAATGATATGTCTTATGATTTACTAGTCTAGTATTACCCAAAGCAAATCTATCTTCTGTAATCTTAAAAGAATATTCAATACCATTATCTACTGAACCTTGCATTCCAGCACTTAACACACCACTAACCTCTTCTACAGGGGTATATACGCCTAATATTGGATCTAGATAATGATTAACAATCCCAGTAACATCATCTTTTACATCACATCTAAAAATTAATCTTGCTTTATCTGGATCATCTAAATCTGTAACAGACGTAGTAGCATCTATCAATTGATAAACCATATAACCTTGAAATTCATAATTGGGATTAGACTGTAAATTTGCTGGCTTTGTAATATAAGGATCTTTCTCTGAATAACTTTCATTAATATTATTAGATGAGGCACCATTAGAAAGTGTAAATATAAGCTCCTTATCTAGCTCTCTAACTGTCAAGTCCGGTGCATCTGGTCCATTCAAAATATTAAAATTATTATCAAAAAGTGCTTGAGCCTCTCTATCATATACTTTTAACAATTGTACAGAAGCTGTAGGTCCACCTGCTTTTGCTCTAGCCCAAACAACACCAACAGTTATATAATTAACTGCTCCTGGTGCCAAAGTAAATGGACCAGCAGATTGAATGAATCTTCTATCTGCAGGAATATTACCAGCAGTTACTTCAGTCCACTCTCCATATTGAGCATACATATCAGGATAATTTGGTGTCGAAATTGGGTCACCTCTATCAGTAGATCCTGGAAACATAAAGTTACAAAGTTCAGTTGTCGCACCAGGACCATTTCCTTTACCATCTCCTCCATAAGTCATCGGAACATTATCTTTCCATATACCTTGCAAATAATTATAAAAGTGAGTGCCTGTAGAAGGATTACCAGTTACAGTAAAATCATTATTATAATAAACAAATTTTGACATAATAACTTCTTCATATTGAACATACTCCCATTGACCTGTTACTGGATTTATTACAGAATCCATTTCATCTACAAATCCATCCCTATCATTATCTATAAGATCATATTCATCAGCTCTTGGACCTTGAAAAAAATCAACCCCTATAGCTGGTGGATTAAAACCATATCCATTTGCTCCTTCATCTTCAGCATCACCATTATAGCAAAAACCCAATCCTAAACCAACATCGCAACCAACATAATCATCAAGATACCATCCTAGATCAGGATCTACCCATTGTCCAAAATATGTTTCTGTTAAAGGCTGTGTACCTCTGTTAATTATTTTATAATTATAGAATGTCATATCATTTACTTCATTTTCAGCAACAAATCCAAACCCTTGAGCATGGATTTCTAACCCAATTGGTTCCGCTTCAGTCTCAGTATGAATATTTCCTTTATCATTAAATACCCACCAAAGTGTTTGATCTCCATAAAGCTTTGCATTATCATTAGTTCCAGTCATATTATAATCTGGATAATCCCCATCATATGGACTATATGTACCATCACCATTAGCATCAAAGAATGGTGCTAAATAATAATCTTGTCCTGGCCCTCCATGAGCTGGCCAATCTATAATCTCTTCTGGAATTTCATAAGTTGGATCCTGTGCAACAACCCATCTAGCAATAAACTCTTCAACAATTGATCTATCAATTTTAAAATGACTATTATATGCTAGACATTCATCAGCAGTAATTGAAGCAGTATTTACGTCAAGTGGTCCAGGCCAAAAGTCATCTCCACCCTGTCTATATGTTTGAGCTGCTGCTTTTAATTGACCTCCGTTATCAACACCTCCAATCCATAACGCACCAGCAAATAATGAATTCTTAAGACCTCCTTTTGGTATCTCGTATTGAGCATCATTCAGATCCCACCACATATCACCTCCACCCAATATAGTTGCTCTTACATTATTAATATCTAAATCTGTTTGTGAAGTAGATGCAGCACAACCTGCAGCTATTTTTGTTAATACGCTACTGCTCATGCCTGGGTTGTATATATTTTCTTTAGCTAGTGTATTAGTAAAGATAAAGACAAGCGAAATAGCAAAAATTTGTTTTACTTTATTTTTCATGAATATTATATTTTTCTTTAAACTCATTTAATTATTAATGTTAGAAATTAATGGTCATCCCTAAATTCATCATCCTTGGTAAAGAGTAATTTGAAGGATTATTAACTTTAATTTGATATAAATCAATAAAAGATTCTGGGTTATTTTTTGTGTTAATCTCATTTTGAGATGCAGAAGCCGAAAGATATCCATCATCTTCCGGATTACCAGTTGCTCTGTACACACTTATAATATTTCTTGTGTTGAATAAGTTCTGTACTTGTAGGTAAATATTAACATTTGAACGTTTCTTATCGTTCCATTTAATCTCAAATTCTTTATTTATTTTAGCACTAACTCTAGATTGCCATGGTAAACGCGAACCATATAATGTCCCCTCTAAAGTAGACCGATCGTTAATACCAAAAGCAGCCTCTTGAGTTATATTTGATTGTTTACTATATGGAGTACCTGAACCAGCAGATAATATGGCATTAAAACCAGCTCTCTGAAGTATTTTCTTACCAAATAAAATTGGTCCATTATAATCCTTACCATGACCATAATGATAATCAACAGATAATGATATTGCATGTCTCTGATCAAATGACAAAGGTGTCATAGTTCTAAGATTTGGTTGCTCTGTATTCGCTAAACTATAACCAGAAGTAGCTGAAGAACCAGTACCATCTGCAAATTGCAAAGTATAATTTGCTGTTAAACTTACATTATTAGTTCTCCTTAAATCAAAAGCAACTGACAAACCTTTTACTGTTCCAAAATCTAAATTCTGCATGGTCATATATCTACCAGGATATGCCCCAGGAAGATTCATTACTTGAATCATATCCCTTAATTCTTTATAGAATAATGAAATAGTTAAAGCTGACTTTAGACTTAAAGTTTGAGCAAAACCAATTTCATAATCCACTGTCTTTTCAGGTTTTAAATCTGGATTGTTAAGTAATCCTCCAATATTTTGTTCTAGAAAATAATATTGTGTTGGATCAAAACGACTTCTTTCAGGTGGTCTTTGTGTTAAAACGTCATAATGTGCAAAAAACTGAGCCTCGTCAGAGATAGGGAATGAAAATGCAATTCTAGGCATAAATACAGTTTGTGGTTCATAATCTTTAAAAGCATCAGTACTTAAATTACTAGTTGTTGCGTCAGAAATACTCTTTACCATTGGTGCAATCTTACCACCAGCTGCATTAACTAGTATATCTGGTGTAGAAATTTCAGCACCAGTCTCATCATACCAAGTATCTCCTTTCCTATATCCAACTATAGTAGATTGATTTGTCCATGAAATATCATCTACATACACATAGTATTCTTTACCAAATTGTGGTAAGCTACCAATTTCTCTTGCCTTATCAGTATCTGCTGTATATGTATCATATAATAAATACTTATCTTTTAAAACTGGCTGATTAGCATCATATCTATCTACCCTTAAACCAACATTAAATATAAGGTCTTCAATTGCGAATTTATCTTGTATATAGCCGGCTGTGTATATTGGTTGAAATGCTGAAATAGGTCTTGTATAATTGTCTTGCTCATCCTTTTTATTAAGAAAATCTTCAAATGTTGGTTGATCTTTATATCTATTTCCTAAATAGTCATATCCATGATAACCCACATATGAACCCCCGTTATTTAATAGCTCATCCGCAGAAAACCAACTTAAATCAAAATGATCAGGACTATACGAATCAACATCAATCCAATCAACATTGTCATAATCTTTTCCTAGACTTTCTCTTAAATTCCTATCGAAAAATGACTGGTCTTCTCCAACATAAAGACGATCGTAATTCACAGTATCTTTAAAATTCAAATTATCATCTAAAACAGGATGTGGATTAGATAAATCAAGTTGGGTCAAATGTTTATTAGTTAACTGTCTCATATAACCCCACAGACCCACTGGATTTACACCCCAAGCCGCATCCAATCTTTGCTCATATTCGATACCAAAAGATAACTCGTGATCTTTAATATCAGCTGAACCAGAAGCCTTAAATGTTGTCTGTTCGTAGAAAGAATATCCATAGTAGTTATATTCTCTTCCAAACGGGTACCATAAAGAGTATATTGACTGTGATCTTTCTCCATTTCTAAGGCCAACTCCTTGTAGGTCTAATGGTGTACGAATTACACCATCCATCCCATAACCCCCTATATATGAAGTCATTCCATAATTTGCAAACATTTCATAATATTTGTCCGTATAGATTGCAGCATCAGGATTTAAACTACCTGCTGAAAAGGTATAGAGAGTATCTGTCCAACCAGAATGAATTTCACCAGTAAAATATCTACTTCTAGTTGTATCATATATAGTGCCTGATTGATAAATATTCTTTTTATATGTATTAAACTCTCCTATATATCCATAATCAAAAATGTTCTCGTTATGAGAATCGTCTTGAGTCTTATATTCATTTCTAGTATAATCTCCTTGGATTGTAAAGAAAGCATTCTTGATAGTTGAAGCGCTCTCATCATTATCTGATTCTTGATCTCCAAACTTTTGAGTTAACTTACCAAAAACTCTCCATGTATTACTAATACTCTCTGCGTTATTATTAGAATTAAAAAGTGAATATGTCCTAGTATAGGAATGACCTGTGTTATAATAATAATTACCACCTATTGACAAAAAGGTCGTTTTAGATGGTTTAAAATCTAATTTGCCTGATAAGCTTATTCTTTTTTGACCTACATTCTGACGCGCTTCTACTTTCTCTAAATCATTAATTGTTACAAACTCTGCTTCCTGTAGGAATCCTGCTGAAACATCTGGAGCAGGTCGAAATGGATTTGCTTTTAATTCCTGTAATTTTTTATCTTTTATTTTCCAATTACCAATTGCTGAAGGATCTGAATCATCTACCATCCTAAACTCTCCAGAAAAGAAATATCCAATTATAGAGTTTCCTCTAGTACCATCATCATTTCTCTCTTTAAGTATAGGTCCCGATAAATTAAGACCTAGAATGTTCTTATTATATTTATCAAATAATGATGATGATTCCATCTCATACCCTCCAAAAAACTTATTAGAAGGGCCTTTAGTTGTTATAGATATAATGCCGGCTGTTGCATCGCCATATTGAGCTGGCAAACCTCCGGTCATTACAGTTATCTGTTCAATAGCTGATTGCGGTACACCTAAACTTCCTCTAACTTTAATTCCATCAATATAATAATCTGTAGCATCAGAACGAGAACCTCTTACATTTAATGATTCACCTTCATCTCTCTGATATATTCCAGCAGATGTAGCGGCTACCGATGCCACTGACCTTGTTGGCATAGCAACAATCTCCTCAGATGTTTTAGTTGTACCTGTAATATTATCTTGATCAATAAGAGGTTTCTTGTATTCTACAATTACAACTTCTCCTTTTTGTATTCCTGAAGATAATTTAAGATCCTGGAAAGTTATCTTATTTGCTGATATAATTAAACCAGTCATTACATACGTTTGATAACCAACAAAGGTAGCTTTAACAGTATAAGTGCCTGGTTCAATTGGTTTAATTGTAAACTTTCCATCAAAATCAGTTGTAGTACCTGCTGTTTGTGTTCCGTTTCTTTCTATAATAACGTTAGCAAAAGGTATTACCTCTCCACTTAAACCATCTAATACAGTTCCTTTTAGAGTCCCTGTCTGCGAATAAGCAACAGTCACAATAAGAACAGTTGCAAAAAGTAAGTATATTTTTTTTAGCATATTTTAGGTTGTTTTAATAACAAGGGCGTAAAGATAAAAAAAGATATAAATAATTTGTCTTTCTTTAAAAGAAAAATTGATGCTAATTTAGCTGTTATAATTACAGAATATTTATCATATTGCATTCATTATGAGAAGTGTAATTTTTATTTTATTTTTTTTAATATTATTTTCCTGTCAGAAAGAAGATGATTATATAAATAATGTTATCGTAGATATAGATCTTAATCTTTCTTTACCAGAATATACCGAATTACAAATAGTAGGTAATTCTATATTTATAAATGGAGGCGTTAAAGGAATTATAGTTTATTATCAAGGATTTGAGACTTATAAGACTTATGAAAGAAGCTGCACATATGAACCATCATTAAATTGTGCTAGAATTGATTCTGTAAACTCAACTATAGCTATTTGTAATTGCTGTGACTCTAAATTTTTATTAGGGCAAGAAGGGCAAGCTATTGATGGACCAGCATTACTTCCTTTAAAACAATATCAAAACACATTATCAGGACAGATATTAGAGATCTATAATTAACCCAATAAACTTTAAACTAAGAAATTAATTTTCTTTAATACCTATAATATTCTGGTTTATAAGGACCATCTACATTTACTCCTATATATTCTGCTTGATCAGGTCTTAATGTTTCTAACTCAACCCCAATCTTTTCTAAATGAAGTCTAGCTACTTTCTCATCTAAATACTTTGGTAGCATATACACTTTATTTTCATATTTATCAGAATTCTGCCATAACTCTAACTGTGCTAATATCTGATTTGTGAAAGAATTTGACATTACAAATGAAGGGTGTCCTGTTGCGCATCCTAAATTAACTAATCTACCTTCAGCAAGTAAAATTATATCATTACCATTTACATTATACATATCTACTTGAGGCTTAATTTCAGTTTTAGTTGAACCCCAATTATCATTAAGCCATGCTACATCAATCTCATTGTCAAAATGCCCAATATTACAAACAATTGTTTTATCCTTCATTAACTCAAAATGTCGCGCCTGTATTATATCTTTATTACCAGTTGTTGTGACAATAATATCAGCATTCATACAAATATCATCCATCCTCTTAACTGCAAAACCATCCATAGCAGCTTGAAGAGCGCAGATAGGGTCAATCTCAGTGATAATAACTCTTGCCCCCGCCCCTCTTAATGATGCTGCAGAACCCTTACCAACATCTCCATATCCTGCAACAACTGCAACTTTACCAGCAATCATTACATCAGTTGCTCTTCTAATTGCATCAACTAAAGACTCTTTACAACCATATTTGTTGTCAAATTTTGATTTTGTAACAGAGTCATTAATATTAATTGCAGGTAAAGAAAGTGTACCTTTCTCCATTCTCTCATATAGCCTATGTACTCCTGTTGTAGTTTCTTCAGAAAGACCTTTAATATTACAAACCATATCTGGGAATCTATCTAACACCATATTTGTTAAATCACCACCATCATCTAAAATCATATTCAAGGATTCCCCATTCTTAAAAGCTGTTAATGTTTGTAGAATACACCAATCAAATTCCTCTTCATTCATTCCTTTCCAAGCAAAGACAGGAACTCCCACATCAGCAATTGCTGCTGCTGCTTGATCTTGAGTAGAAAAGATATTACAAGAAGACCAGGTAACCTCTGCCCCTAAACAAACTAATGTCTCAATTAATACTGCCGTTTGAATTGTCATATGTAAACAACCTGCAATTCTAGCACCAGCAAGAGGCTTACTATCTCTATATTCTTCTCTAATAGACATTAAACCAGGCATTTCAGCTTCAGCTAACCTAATTTCTTTTCTTCCCCAATCTGCTAATGATATATCTTTAACTTTATAATTCATATTTTTCTTTTTTACTCCAATTATTCTTTTTTTTAAAGGACTGCAAATATATGTATAATTGGTTAATTTCTTATATTTTTGCTAAAGTTAGTTATAGATATGGGAATAGTAAAAAAAATAGAAGAAAACAACTGTAAAATTGCTATTTGGGATTTACAAGAATCATTAATAGAATTAAGTAATTTATATAACAAATCTAAACTCCCTATTTTTACTAATGAAAAAAGAAAGAAAGAATTTCTTGCCACTAGAATATTACTAAAAGAAATAATCCCTAATCAATTAATAAACTATAATATATATGGTGCTCCAGAGCTAGATAATAACCAATATATATCGATATCTCATTCTCATAATCTTGTGGCACTAATTGTCAGTAAAAAAAAAGTTGGATTAGATATTGAAAAGATTAGTTCTAAAGCATTAAGCTTATCATCAAAATTTATATCTGATATTACATATAATATTTCAAAAGAAAAAGCAACATTAATTTGGTGTGCAAAGGAGGCTATATACAAATGGTACCAGAAAAAAAATATTAATTTTAAGAATGATATCAAAATCTATCCTTTTAAATTAGGAGATAAGGGGACTGTTATGGCCAAATTTAAAAATAAAAAACAGACTTTATATTATAATAAAATAGATAATCACTTTTTAGTGTATGTTTGCAAATAGAAACTAAATGATGATTTATAAAACTATTTTAGAAAACAAAAAGATTCATAAGAAATCGTTTGCGATCTTGATAGATCCTGATAAACAGGATAAAAGCCAGCTCCTATCTATTGTTAGTAAGGCTAATAATGTTAATGCTGATTATTTCTTTGTAGGAGGAAGTCTATTAACAAATGATAGTTTAGATAATTGCCTAACTACTTTAAAAGAAAATACAGATATTCCTGTTATATTATTCCCAGGAAACGCAATGCAAGTAAATAACAAGGCTGACGGAATACTTTTCTTATCATTAATTTCTGGTAGAAACGCTGAAATGCTTATTGGTAAACAAGTTATTACTGCACCTATCCTGAAACAATCTTCATTAGAAGTCCTCCCTACCGGATATATGTTAATTAATAGCGGGAAACCAACTACTGTCTCATATATGAGTAACACAACCCCTATACCTTCTGAAAAAAATTCAGTAGCTGCATGTACTGCAATGGCAGGAGAAATGTTGGGTCTCAAACTAATATTTATGGATGGTGGAAGTGGTGCAAAAAACCCTATATCTCAAAAAATGATTGAATCTGTCAAGAAATCAATAGACGTTCCTTTAATAATTGGCGGTGGAATTAAAAGTGGTAAGAAAGCAATTGCGAATTGCAAAGCTGGAGCTGATATAATTGTAGTAGGGAATGCAATTGAAATGGATGAGAATCTTATTTCAGAGATTGGAAATGCAATTCATAGCTACTAATGAGTCTTACACATATCTTCATCAACAACAATAAAAAAATCTGCATTTCCTAAAATTTCCATATTAAACTCCTTAATATCACTTTGTTCAACAACTTCTATTGTACTTATATTTAAACTAGAGTTTAATTGTAACAGGTACCACATTATTGATTCATGATATTTTGAATGATATGACCCATTATAGTGCAAAAATTTTGTACTCTGACTCATATTGAGATAAATAAAATGAGCCATAGTAGCATCCTTTATTGCCTGAGATTTAGGGAAATTATCACCTCCATGACCACCTGCCATTGTATATATCTCCTTATAACATTGCAATGAGGTATCGTATAGAATTGGTAATGGAGCAATATATTGTTTAGAGATTTCTGGCAAATAAGATAGTGTATCTATACCAAAACGATATACCATATTAGCAAATCTTCTAGGTATATTAGTGGCAACAAAATGTATTTTATTATCTTTAGCGTATCTAATTAGAGGGCGATAATCTGTTTTATGATTAGGCCATATTTTTGCTTCTTTCTCAAAATCTTTCTCTCTAATATAACCTCTTATATATTCATCTAAAATAATCTGATTGTCTGATTCTATCATTTCAGCACCAAGAATAAGATTCTGGCCATGATATTTATGTAAACTCTTAGTTAATTCCAGTTGTAACCAATGTGAAATAGGATCGTTATGATTTTCTCCAAAAAGCACTACATCAGCTTTCTTAATTTTAGAAACCGATGACCTATAGGATATCTTATCTCCATCCTTATTATATATCTGAAATGCTCTCTCTTGAGATATACAAAATGTAGTAAAAAAAATACATATAAAGACTGTAAGAGTTTTATTTCGCATTATCTCGAAATTTATTTAATTAGTTTATTCGAATGTAAGTTAACAAAACTCGTGCAAAATTATACAAATTAGTATTTTTGAACATATTTATGAGTGAAATAATTTTATTTTTTAATACTATAAACTTCAACTGGAGTATCATTGAAACAGCTGCTGTAATATTCTCTATAATATATGTTATACTTATTGCAAAAGAAAATATATGGTGCTGGGCAGCTGCTGCTATTAGTGTTACTCTGTATATCTATATTTGTTATAATGCAAATCTACTTGCTGAAACTGGATTGCAAATATTTTATTTAATAATGGTTATATTTGGTTACTATAATTGGAAAAAGAATGATTCAGAATTAATTATCTGCTCATGGAATTCTTATAAGCACATCTTAATAATCATATTAGGCACATTATTAACTTTCCTGATGGGTTATTATTTCACTAATTATACTTCAGCAAGTATCCCTATATTAGACTCTTTTACTACTACATTCTCTATTATTGCAACATATATGGTAATAAAGAAGGTTTTAGAAAACTGGATCTATTGGATTGTTATAGATATAGTTTCGGTTTATATTTATTTCAGCAGAGAACTACATCTTACTTCTTTTCTGTTTATAATCTATACAATTATTGCGATAATAGGATACTTTAGATGGTTATATAAAAAAAACCATGTGTAAATTTATCTTCACTGGACCAGAAAGTAGTGGAAAAACAACACTATGTGAAATTCTAAATCAGAAATATAATATCTCTTATAATAAAGAATTTGCCCGAGTATACCTTAAAAAAATTAATAGAGACTATACAAAGAAAGACTTATTAAAAATTGCAATTAACCAACTAAAATTAGAAATATATCATCAAAGCAGAACAAAAGATACTATAACTATATTCGATACAGATCTAATAACTATAAAAATATGGAGTGAATATAAATATAAAAAATGCGATAAATGGATTCTAGAAAAAATTAATAACCAAAAGCAAGAGAATAGATTCTATTTTCTATGTAAACCCGATATACCATGGGAAAATTGTAAATTAAGAGAAAATCCTGATAATAGAATGCAGCTTTTCAATCTCTATATCAAAGAATTGGAAAGATTAGATCATAAATATCTTATTGTCGAGGGTAAAAAAAGAATAGATCAATGCCTTCAAAAGATTAGCTCAATAAATAAAAATTTATTTTTATAACTATATATTTTAATTATCATAAATTTATAATTTTGCAATATCTTATAACGGGGTGCTGAAAGGCTGAGATCATACCCATTGAACCTGTTAGGGTAATTCCTAAAAGGGAAATGAGTTGCATTAAATAATAACATATGTTGACCCCATTACATATGTAAACTAACTAAATCTTCAAAATGTTTTACAAGAGAATATACATGATAATCCTTCTTATTCTTCCATTACTAGGACTAACACAACAGACAGATTCTATTCATATAAAAAAGATCTTAAATGAAGTAAATATAAATGCTCTTACAGCTATAAAAACAACACCTATTGCTTTTACAAATATTTCAAAGAAAGAAATAACTGAAGTAAATCTAGGTCTAGATTTACCATATATTGTTACTCTTACCCCTTCTTTAGTTACAACTTCTGATGCTGGAAATGGAGTTGGTTATACAGGATTACGTATTAGAGGAACAGACCCTACAAGAATTAATGTTACGCTAAATGGAATTCCCTTAAATGATTCGGAAAGTCAAGGATTATGGTGGGTAAATATGCCTGATTTAGCTTCTTCATTAGAAAATATACAAATACAAAGAGGTGTAGGTGGTTCAACTAATGGAGGCTCTGCATTTGGAGCAAGTATTAACCTCAACACTACAAAAGTATATAGAAATTATTATGTTAGAACAAACAATACATTTGGATCTTTTAATACTATTAAGAATAATATAGAATTAGGCACTGGACTAATCAACAATAAGCTTTCTGTTGACCTAAGATTATCTAAAATTATATCTGATGGATATATTGATAGATCTTCTTCTAATTTAAAATCACTATATCTTTCAGCTAATTATATTGGAAAAAACGAAATGCTAAAAGGTTTAATAATTGCGGGAAATGAACGAACATATCAAGCATGGTATGGCGTTCCAATTAATTATTTAGATTCTCATAGAACATACAACCCATATGACTATGACTCTGAAGTTGATAATTATAAGCAAACGCACTATCAATTACATTATAACAAAGTCATTAATAAAAATACTGACCTAAATCTTTCTGCTCATTATACACATGGGGAAGGTTATTATGAACAATATATCGGAGATAAAAACAATCTTAACCTTTATTATAACACCTATCTCCCTTATGGAGAAAATCTTTTGTCATACTATAGTTTAGATGATGTTATTATAAATAATGACACTATCAAATCCAGCAATATAGTTAGAAGAAAATGGCTTAATAATGATTTTGGCGGGTTTACTTTCTCATTAAATCACAGAACAAAAAAGACCAACTTAATATTAGGTGGTGCTGGAAATCGTTATAGTGGACAACACTTCGGACGTGTGATATGGATAGAAAATGTATCATTAGATCATCTAGATTATGAATATTATAAAAATATTGCAACTAAAGATAGTTATAATATTTTCTTAAAAACAGATTATTTTATAAGTAAAACAACAAATTTATATATTGATCTCCAATCAAGAGCTATTGATTATAAATTTCTTGGAAAAAATGAACAAGGAAATTCCGGTGAACAAAAAGTTTCTCTAGATTTCTTTAATCCAAAGATTGGGATTCATAGTAATCTAAATTTAGACCAATCAATATATTTTTCTTTTGCAATTGGAAACAAAGAGCCAAATCGAAATGATTATGTAGAAAGTACACCAAATTCTAGGCCATTACATGAAACACTTTATGATTTTGAATTAGGATATAAATTCTCAAATAAGAAGATTATGTTTGGAGCTAATGTATACCTTATGGAATACAAGAATCAATTAATTCCAACAGGAAAGATAAATGATGTAGGTGCTTATACAAGAGTTAATATTGAGAAATCTTTTAGAAGAGGACTTGAATTACAAGGAAGAGTTAAAATTGGTAAACTTCTTGAATGGTCTAGTAATATGACACTAAGTCAGAATAAGCTTGAATCTTTCATTGAATATATTGACAACTGGGATACCTTCACGCAAGAAAAGGTTGAGCATCAAAATACAAATTTAGCATTCTCTCCTTCAATAATATGGTCCTCTAATTTTAAAATAAAAATATCTGATAACGCAGATATTAACATTATAACAAAATATATTGGTGATCAATTTATTGATAACACATCATCTTTGGATAGTAAAATGGATGACTATTTAACTAATACATGTAGATTAACATATAATATTAGAAATAAATGGTTAAGAACCGCAAGACTGACTGTGCAAGTAAATAATATACTAAATAATGAATACATAAGTAATGCATGGGTATATCGTTTTATTTCAGACTCTTGGGACCCAAGAGGAAGTAATCCTTATGTAAATAAAAACAATGAAAGAGGCTATAATATGTCTGGATTTTTTCCTGAAGCTAAAAGAAATTATCTTTTAGGTCTTTCTATAGGTTTATAAAAATCTAACTATAAATAAATTTATATAAATATCAAAATTCTCAACTAATTGCTATTATCTTATTTAAGAGAATTTTTGCAATCTTAATATTACTCTGATGTGTCCAACCTGCAATATGAGGAGTTAATATTGTTTTATTTGAATCAATTAAGTACTGGATATCTTTAGATGACTCATTATATAACACATCTTCAAAAGAATTTTTCTCATATTCAAGTACATCTAAACATGCTCCTATAACTTTCCCGCTTTCCATTGCGGTAACTAATGCTTTAGTAAATAAACATTTCCCTCTTGCTGTATTTATGATATAAATTGGTTTCCTGAATTTATTAAGAAAAGCATCATTTACTAAATAATGGGTTTCATCAGTTAGAGGTACATGTAAGCTTAAGATATCTGCCTCATTAAAGATAGTTCGCATATTTGATTTAAAAGAATAATTCTTAAGATATTTATCATATGTCAATATTTTGACATTAAAACTACTTAACAGTTCTGCAAATGCGCTACCATTATTACCATAACCAATAATTCCAATAGTCTTTCCTGATAATTCAATACCTCTATTTCCTTCTCTCTCCCATATACCTCTTCTAACTTCTTTATCGCTATTATTGAGATTATTAAAAAGTGACAGTAGCAATCCTAATGAATGTTCAGCAACTGCTTGTCTATTTCCTTCTGGTGCATTCAAACATTTAATATCTCTTTTGTTTGCTTCATCTAGGTCTATGTTTTCTAATCCACTACCAGCTCTTGCTATAAACTTTAAGTTTTTACATCTACTTAAGAAATCATAATCTATACTGATTCTAGATCTTAATACAATCCCTTGGTAATTACATATACATGATAAAATCTCTTCTCTTGTCTTTATATAAGCAGTATCACAAATATGATTTTCTTTCTCTAGTCCCTTTATAAGGGAAGAATGCGTAGGGTCAATAAATAGAATTCTCATAATTATAGAATTGATTGTCCAATCCAGAAATAGATAAATAATCCTAAAATATCATTTACTGTAGTGATAAAAGGTCCTGTGGCTAAAGCTGGATCAATATTATATCTCTCCAAAGTAAGCGGGATAAATGTTCCAAAAAGAGCCGCAAATACAATTACCGCAAGAAGTGATATACTTACAGTCAAACTTAAATGCATACTGTAATCTAAACTATAAGTAGCAGCTAAAATGATTAAAGAACAAATTATTCCATTAAATAACCCTATTCCTAACTCTTTTATTAATTTCTGAAAAATGTTATCTATCTTTAAAGAATCATTTGCTAAACCTTGGACTACAATTGCTGCGGACTGTACACCAACATTCCCTCCCATTGCTGCAATAAGAGGAATAAAAAAAGCTAACTCAAAATTATCTCTAATGTCAAAAAATCCAATAATTTCTGCACCAAACAAACCTCCTATCATACCAATAATTAACCATGGTAACCTTGCTCTAGTATGTGTCCAGATATTATCATTTGACTCTACATCTTCAGAAATACCAGAAGCCATTTGATAATCTTTCTCAGCCTCTTCTTTAACAACATCCATCACATCATCAATAGTAATCCTACCTATCAAACGATTCATGTCATCTACAACTGGAAGGACTACTAGATCATATTTATTCATAATATTTGCAACTGTCTCATCATCTTCAGATGCTTTTACTGAGATAATCTCATTTCTTAAAATCTCTTTAATTGATATATTAGTTTGGGTAAGAAGTAATCTTCTAAGTGACATTGTTCCAAGTAAAACCTCATTGTCATCAACAACATATATAGTATGCACCTTCTTTACATACTCTGCCTGTTTACGCATCTCTTTAAGGCATCTAATAGTGTTCCAGCTCTGATTAACTTTAATCAATTCTTTTGCCATCAACCCACCAGCTGTATCATCTTTATAAGAAAGTAAATCTGAAATATCACTGGCATGTTCTTGATCTTCAATATAAGCCAAAACTTCTTCTTGCCTTTCTTCAGAGAACTCACCTATAACATCAGCTGCATCATCAGTTTCTAAGTTTCAATTACATCCTCTGCAATCTCTTTTGCAGATAAATCCGATAATAAATCTTCACGTAAGTCATCATCAAGTTCTAAAAGAATTTCTGCTGATTTCTTTTCAGATATAAATTGATAAAGAAGCTGAGCATCACTTATGGGTATCTCTTGAAGAATTTCAGCCACATCTGCAATATGCAAATCATTAATTAAAACTTCTAACCTTACAGTATCCTTTTTATGTATTTGCTCACTAACCTTTTCTATAAATTTAGCTGTTATTTCTATTTTTTCTGACATATTTTAGTGATAAATATAAAATCCTCGACAGATAATTCTTCTGCTCTTTTTTGTAATAGATTAGTCAACTCTGGTTGATTTTCCAAAGAAAAGGTTTTTAATGCATTTCGCAAAGTTTTACGTCTTTTATTAAACGCCTCCTTCACTATCCTCTTAAATAATTTTCTGTCACATTGTAACTCCTTTAAATTATTTCTTTTTAATTTAATGACTCCTGATTTTACTTTTGGAGGTGGATTAAACATATCCTCATCAACTGTAAAACAATATTCTACATTATAGAACGTCTGTATAAGTACACTTAAAATACCTCTTTTCTTACCTCTTTTAGCTACAATACGTTCTGCAACTTCCTTCTGAAACATTCCAACTACTTCTGGGATAATATCATTGTTCTCAAAAACTACGAAAAGTATTTGAGATGAAATATTATACGGAAAATTACCTATTAAAGTAAAAGGAGTACTATATATTTTATATAAATTAACTCTTAAAAAATCTGCTGCTATAATATTCTGTTTTAAATCAGGATAATGTACAATTAGAAAATGAATAGCTTCTTTATCAATCTCTACTAATTTTAGATCTAATTCTTTATCCATTAGAAATTTAGTAAGTACCCCCATACCTGGGCCAACTTCAACTACTTTAGCTGTTTCATCCGAGATTAGATCAGTAATAGATTTTGCAACTATCTCATTAACTAAAAAGTGTTGTCCTAAATATTTTTTTGGTTTTACTTTATTCATGAATATACACAACTTCTAGTAAAGTTCGGAATGCTGCGAATTTTCCAGGGAACTTCTTTGTATGCTCTTTCTTAAGTTTATTAGCAAAATTCTGTTGGTAATTATTATAATCATTCATGTTCTTACAAGTATACGCTATTGCATACGTATATTCGTCTTTATTATCTGATAATACTCTACTAATCTTACAATCTAAAAATTTTCCTGTTCTCATAACATCTGGTATATGAGTCTTTTTCATCCATTCTAACCATCTAATTTCAATATCCTTATCTATACTAACAGTAACATTATATATAATCATAAATTTTCTTTTTCTAAATTATCACCTCTAATATCCCTGTATCTTTTTCTTGCTTCCGATATATAAATACTTCCCTTAAAATCTAATAATATCATCTCATAAAGTAATTGAGCTTTATTGTAATCTTTAAGTATATTTTGATATATATCTGCTAAAAGATATATTGCATCATCAGCAAGAATATCATAATAGTAATCAGCCTCTATCTTTCTTAACATCTCTATTGACTTATCAAATTTATCTAATTTAAGATAAATCTCCGATTTTCTATAAAAGATCTCATCAGATAATGAATGGCCCTTATAATTTACCAATACACTGTCAAACGTACTTATACTTTCATTAAATCTATTTTGGAAAAATAATAATTCAGCTCTAGCAAAAATCTTCATAGGAAGATAAGAAGTGTCTAAACCTAGATTATCTGTAATTAAAAGAGATAATTTCATTGCATCATTAGCGATTAATTTAGATGTTGAAGCCTTTAGTATGTCAAGTTGTGCTTGTGCCCACTCAAAGTTACCTTGATAATAAGCAATCTTTGCTCTTCTTAATTTTGCTTCATGACCTATAGGGTTCTCTCTGAAGCCTTTTTCAACTTGTGAATAATATAGGATTGAGGTCCATGTCTCTCCTCGAAGCAGCATAATATCTGCATACTCTAACTTGCAAGCTGCTAAATCAGAACTTTCTATATTAGGAATTGACATAACACCTTCAAGAATATCTGTAGCAGCTTCAAGATTATACATATAGAATGCTTTAAAATGAGCATAATTAGATAACAATAAAACAGTATTCTTGTTATTCCCTAATTTATTAATCACATCAATATATAGTTTATCTAATTCTTCTAATTCTATTAAATCCTGACCTATATCTATCATCATATTATATGCGTATAATTTCTTAATATACGCATCAATATATAACTTATTCTCCTTGCCTTTTTTAATTATATAGTCATAAGCTTCTATAGCTAGTGTATAATATGAATTGTCTATAAAGATATCAGCCAAATCAAATATTCTTTGACCATTTTCCATCATCCTTCTATCTATTGCTATAGCCTGCATATATGCTAACTCAAATTTATGATTCTGAACAAAAAGCCAGATCAGCATATCTGAAAAATCGGTTCCTGATTTTTCTTTTTGTACAAATTTTAATAACTGTCTCTTAAGAATATTATAATTCTTATTACTCTCAATACCATCATTATTTAAGAAAATTTGTAGATTGTTTTTTGCATTCTGTATTTGATTTGGATGTTTAGCTATGAGCATTAGATAACTTTCAATCATTTTATCAGTATCGCCTATCTGTTTATAAATATTAGCTAACTGAATCTGAAATGGGTAAGTTGAATTTTCCCTTTGTGCTTCCAAATAGACTCTCTCTGCCCATTGAAATTCTTTTCTTAATACAAAAGCATTGCCTAAATTTATAATCTGACTTACCTGCTTACCTATATTATCAAAAGCTGCCTGATATGTTTTCTTTGCTTTCTCAATCTTACCATTCTTTCTCTGTAAGAAGCCAAGATCTACCTGATAATGCAAACTAGTAGGGTACTTTTTTATCATCCTATAAGCTAACTTCTCTGCTTCTTTATAATCTTTATTCATGATAAGACAAGATATATAAGGTGAATAGTAAGTTGCAGAAATTGTTTTCTTATTAAGCTCTTTATAAATTAATATTGCTTCTTCATATTGTCCATTCTGATAATACTGAAACGCTAATTGGGATTGTTTCTGTTGGGAAAAAACAAGTGAAGAAAAAAACATACATAATAGCAGTATCTTTTTCATTAATCTATTATATCAAAATCTGTATATTTATGTAATACCTCTGGGATAATTATTCCATTTGATGTTTGATTATTCTCAAGAAGAGAAGCTAATATCCGAGGTAACGCAAGGGCACTACCATTTAGAGTATGGCAAAGTCTACTTTTTCCTTCTTCATCTTTAAATCTTAATTTTAAACGGTTAGATTGATAATCTTCAAAATTAGATATTGAACTTACTTCTAACCATTTTTTTTGAGCAGCTGAATACACTTCAAGATCATACGTAAGAGCAGATGTAAAGCTTAAATCTCCACCACATAATTGAACGATTCTATATGGCAAACCTAGTTCATCTAAAATAGTACAAACATATTCTACCATTTTTTCTAATGCTTTATATGATTCTTCTGGATGTTGAATCTGTACAATTTCAACTTTATCAAACTGATGTAAACGGTTTAAACCTCTTACATCCTTACCATAAGAACCAGCTTCCCTTCTAAAACATGGTGTATAAGCAGTACATTTTATAGGAAATTCTTTTACAATTACATTCCTGAAAAGATTTGTTAATGGAACTTCTGCAGTAGGAATTAAGAATAAATCATTATCTGACGGCACTTTATACAAATCTTCTTCAAATTTTGGCAACTGACCTGTACCAAAACCTGATTCTTCATTAACTAAATAAGGAGGTAAATACTCTTGATACCCTGCATCAGTATTTCTATCTAGAAAATAAGTAATTAGTGCTCTTTGTAATTTAGCTCCCTTACCTTTATAAACTGGAAAACCTGCTCCAGTAATCTTATTCCCTAATTCAAAATCAATGATATCGTAATCAGATGCTAATTCCCAATGCGGTTTTGCATTCTTATCTAACTTTGGTATACTACCCATTTCTTTTATAATCCTATTATCTTTATCGCTACTACCTTCTGTTACATTAGTATGTGGGATATTTGGAATCTTAAATAATATTTGATTAATTTCTTTTTCTAGTGTTGAATATTTTTCCTGTAACAATTCAGTTTTTTCTTTTATAGATATAGACTGTAATTTTAGATTCTCAGCTTCATCTGATTTTCCATTTCTATATAATTCTCCTATATCTTTTGACAATTTATTGCTTTCAGATAAAAAACTATCTAGATCAGCCTGTGTTCTCTTTCGAGCATCATCTTTATCTAATAATTCATCTATTATTAAATCTGCATCAAAATTTTTAATTTTAAGAAGCTTAATAATCTCTTTTTTATGCTTTCTAACACGTGGTATGTATAACATAATATAAATATTTTCAGAAACAAAACTACAAAAAAAAACTCTTGATATAATCAAGAGTTATTTTCAAAATTCAATAGTCTGACTAACTCTTAATTTGGTATAACCGAGACAAATGATTTATTATTTCTTTTTTTAGTAAATTGTACTGTACCATCTGTAAGAGCAAATAAGGTGTGGTCCTTACCCATACCAACATTATCACCAGGATTATGAACAGTTCCTCTTTGACGAACTATAATGTTACCAGCAATAATTGACTGACCCCCATATATCTTTACCCCTAATCTTTTACTATGTGACTCTCTTCCATTTTTAGTACTTCCTGCTCCTTTCTTATGTGCCATAACTATAAGGTTTAATTATTTTTTATCTTTCTTTGCTGTTGTCTTCTTTGCTGTTGTCTTCTTTGCTACCGTCTTCTTTGCTACCGTCTTCTTTGCTGTTGTCTTCTTTGCTACCGTCTTCTTTGCTGTTGTCTTCTTTGCTACCGTCTTCTTTATTTTGGTTTCCTTTACAGAATCTTTCTGTGATACAACTTTATCAGACTGCACTTTATCTTTTGCAACAACCTTGGATGAAGCTTTCTCATCAATTTTCTGTATTTCTATTTTAGAAAGATATGATCTATGACCATTCTTAACACGATAGCCTTTCCTTCTTTTCTTTTTAAATACAACTACCTTCTCACCCTTAAGGTGCTCTAAAACTTTAGCAGTAACAACGGCCCCAGCTATCTTTGGAGTCCCAATTTTTACTTTACCCCCATTATCAATTAACAGAACATTATCTAGTGTTATCTTTGACCCTTCTTTTGAATCCAAACGATTAACAAAAATCTTCTGATCTTTTTCAACCTTAAACTGCTGTCCTGCTATTTCAACTATTGCGTACATTATTTTTTATTTTCAAATGGGCTGCAAATCTATAAAAACTAATCTATTCTAACAAACAGAAAGCAAATGTTTTTTAGTAAAAAATATATATGCTGTTAATTCTATTTTTAAACTTGTTAAAATTAAAATTTTCTAAAATTTATTTAATATTATTTCTTAAAAGAATTAAACGATTGTATTTTTGTAAAAAAACAAATGAAAAAAATATTTACAATCATATGTTGTTATTTATTTAGCTTAAACTTATTCTCACAAGATAGATGTGGTACCGAAGAATATTTAGAGATACTACAAAGAAATAACCCTAATATTATCAATGAGAGAATAAAACTAGAAAAAGATCTTCAAAGATGGATTCAAAATCGTACAAGCCATAAACAGAATACAATTATTACTGTTCCTGTCGTTGTACATGTTGTTTATAGTAATAATCAACAAAATATTTCAGATCAACAAATTCAGACACAAATAGATGTTTTAAATAATGATTTTAGAAGAACTAATGTAGATGCAATTATGACGCCAAATATTTGGACATCAATTGCAGCTGATTGTGAAATAGAGTTTTGTTTAGCTACAATTGATCCAAATGGTAATATTACAAATGGTATTACAAGAACCCAGACTTCTAACTCTTCTTTTTCTATAACTAATAATAATATAAAATCAACATCAAATGGAGGAAAGGACGCATGGCCAAATAATGATTACCTTAATCTTTGGGTATGTAATTTGTCAGGGGGTCTTTTAGGTTATGCGACACCTCCAACTTTTGGAGCAATAGGGCAAAATGATGGTGTGGTTATTGATTATACAAATTTTGGAACTATTGGTACAGCTCAGAGTCCATTTAACAAAGGAAGAACAGCAACGCACGAGGTTGGTCATTGGCTTAACCTAGATCATGTATGGGGTAATGGTAATTGTGGAAACGATAATGTAAGTGACACTCCAATTCAAGAAGAAGCAAATTATGGCTGTCCTTCTTTCCCGCATAATATAAACTCATGTAATACCTCAAACTCAAATGGAGATATGTTTATGAATTATATGGACTATACTAACGATGGCTGCATGAATTTTTTTACTAATGGACAGAAAACAAGAATGATTGCAGCAATTAATCAATCAAGACAAAATCTATTAAATCATAATCTTTGCACAGGAAGTACACAACCATGTTCACCTATTGCAATTAATACATCTAATCAATTAAATGAAGGATTCCAAAATGGAGTTCTAGCAAATAATTGGAGTATAAATAATCCTGATAATGACAAGACTTGGGAAATAAATAATAATACAGGTTATAATAGCAACTCCTCGATCTATATAAATAATGCAGATTATCCTGCTAATGGCCAGATAGATGATTTAATTCTTCCTCCAATGGATTTTACATCATCATCTATCTCTAACATTACACTTGCTTTCGATTACGCTTATTTACTATGGACAGATCCGAATGCAAGCCAGGTATGGTCTGACACTTTACAGATATGGGTGTCAAATGACTGTGGTATTAGCTGGAATAAGATATGGGATAA
>MDTG01421286.1_pt1 | contig 56146 bp, 72 predicted proteins | sample 811421 | NCBI WGS metagenome assembly MDTG01 (sample SAMN05326645, study PRJNA326480) | marine metagenome | isolation source: seawater | place: Pacific Ocean: South East | collected 2011
GATCGTGTCCCGAGAATTGGTGTAACAGCGCAGTCGCCGTTTGATCTCCGGCAGGGTTGTCCGGGATAGTCAGGCTGCCGCGACGGGCGGCAGGCTGGTCAGCGGATCATCGCCCAAGGGGGCGACGGATTCCAGGGTCATATAGCGGGATCGCTGGACGGCCCATTCGTCGTTCTGCTCCAGCAGGATGGCGCCGATCAGTCGGGTGATGGCGGCCTCGTTGGGGAAGATGCCGACGACCTCGGTGCGGCGCTTGATTTCGCCGTTGAGGCGCTCGATGGGATTGGTCGAGTGCAGCTTGGCGCGATGCGCGGCGGGGAAGTCCATGTATGCCAGGACGTCGGTTTCGGCGTCGTCCATCACGTCCGCCAGTTTCCGGGCTCTGGGGCGCAGTTGGTCGGCCACCTGGCGCCATTGCGCACGGGCGGCCCGGGCGGTGTCCTGGGCGAAGGCGGTGCCGATGAAGGCCGAGACGACGCGGCGGCCCTGTTTGCCTGCATGGGCCAGCACGTTGCGCATGAAATGGACGCGGCAGCGCTGCCAGGTGGCGTTCAGCACCTTGGCGATGGCCGCTTTCAACCCTTCGTGGGCGTCGGAGACCACCAGCTTGACGCCGCGCAGGCCCCGCCGCGCCAGCTTGCGCAGGAAGTCGGTCCAGAAGGTCTCAGCCTCGCTGGGGCCGATGGCCATGCCCAGGACTTCGCGTCGCCCGGCGGTGTTGGCACCGACCGCAATGATCACCGCCACGCTGACGATGCGGCCGTCCTGACGCACCTTGACGTAGGTGGCGTCGAGCCAGACATAGGGCCAGTCGCCCTCCAGCGGGCGGTCGAGGAAGGTGGCGATCTTGCCGTCGATTTCGGCACACAGGCGGCTGACCTGGCTTTTGGAGATACCGGTCATGCCCATGGCCTTGACCAGATCGTCGACCGACCGTGTCGAGATGCCCTGGACATAGGCCTCCTGGATGACGGCGGTCAGCGCCTTTTCCGCCATCCGGCGGGGCTCCAGGAAGCACGGCAGATAGCTGCCTTTGCGCAGGCGTGGGATGCGCAACGCCACCGTCCCCGCCCGGGTCTCCCAGTCGCGCTCGCGGTAGCCGTTGCGGTGGACAAGGCGCTGATCGGGCTTGCGCTCACCATGCCCGGCGCCGGTCAGCGTCGCCACCTCCAACTCCATTAGCCGCTCGGCGGCAAAACCGATCATCTCGCGCAGCAGATCGGCATCTGCGCTCTTTTCCAGCAGGCCACGAAGGCTCATCATTTCATCGGTCATCGTCTTGATCCTTGGTTCGGTTGGGGGTTGCAACCAAACCCTACCGAAGATCGACGATGACCACCCCGATTTCGGGGGCGCCTGGGGATGATGCCTCCGGGCGCTCTGCGCCCTGCGACATCATCCCCAGGCAAACGCTGTTACACCATTCGGCGGGACGTGACCCAGATCTGTCGTGGCCCAGGAGGTTAAATGCCGGGTGCCCCATCGCGGATAAAGTCATATGACATCAGCCGGGCCCACTACTCGCTCCGACAAACTTGCGGTCAATTTCCTCTCGGCTGTTGCTCTTGCGGCGATCGCTTGATGTGATTGTGCCCGGAATCCAGCATCGCATTGCCCGCTTTTGAACTCATAGATCCCACCTGAACCACATGCCGGATGAAGTAAAGTTACTTGAAAGGAGGAAAGAATTCTGATGTAGAATATAGCGCACAACATCAGACCCACCTAGCATTTAGAAACCGAACCTTGCTTCTTCCGTGGCCTTCGGACATTGATGACAATGGCAAACCCGGGCGTTCATACGGCATCAATCGACATGAGGGATCCTTCAAAGTGCCAGTAACAGGCCTTTCCAAGCAGAGAAAAGGACAGCTCGGCGTCAATGCGGTCGAGCGGATTGTTCTTCAGGATTGGAAGAGCCGATGGCAGCCGCTGGATGCCGTCAACGATGATGGTGTTGACGGTTTGATTTTCATCGAACGCGGTGGAGTTCCCACAGGACAGATAATCCACGTCCAAATAAAATGCCATTCTGTGCAACCGCGCGACGGTAAGTTCGCTTTGAGCGTCGGAAAAGATAAACTAACCCGGAACGCCGCTCGCTGGCGTCGCGTGGTGGGCGCAGCAATACTAATAAAAGTCGATCCCGAATCTCTCTCCGCGCACTGGACCGATGTCCGGGACGGGCGCTCAGTCCTCGGCTCTCAGGTGTTCGTTCCGGTCGAGAATGTCTTCGACGCATCAGCGAAAAATCGCATTTCAGACTTATGCGGCACACTTCATGGTGATCTCCTCTTACCTCAGGTAAGAACACAGGCTAGCGATTTCAGATATTTATGGTCAAGTGCCGCACCAATCGTTGCAGCGCGTCAAGAATATGTCCGACTAAACTCCCTATCACTCCACTTTGCAGACTCTAGCGCTACAATACGCTTTACAAGAGAAGGTTGGCGTCACATGAACCGGCGCCGACGTGAGCGCCTCGCCAAAAGTCAATCCTGGAGCCTTATTGGAGCCATCCCTCACATAATCGGCAACGTCTCCGAACGGTCGCTCATGGTGGTCAGACCGTCACGAAACTGTCTCCCGGTGTTGGTGGCCGCCACGGTTACTGTTCTGTTTCCTCACCGACAGTCAGCCATTGTCCGAGCCGTTTTCCGCCGACGAGGCGAACCGGGCAATTGGAACTACAGCTTCCACACACTTTACGAGCCACGCCGGAAGCGAAATTTGATGGGAGTGTGAGACGGGCCGTACTCCGCCCAAAAAACCACAGGAAAACCGGGGCCGCTTAGCCTGAGTTGCAGGCCGAGGGCGGCTCTAGATACGCCCCGTCTCTCTACTATATATATGGATCGAGTTTGCTAAAGGCAACATAGTCCGCTATGGCTGAGCTGAATTGGGCCAGTAAGATGCCCTGCTCGCAGGAGCCAAACGTCCCGTTATCTTAGTTATAAGTTTATCATCAAATTTCTACCAGCTCTAGTGGCGCAAGCGCTCCACCGACCTCGCTGGCGACATAACAAGCTGCCCTCTCCATCTTCCGATGGCTCCGGGCCGGGCCGTCACCACTCATCCCTGGCCTGCCCCTCTGCCAATCGCATGCCCTCTGTCCGGTATTCATACTGCTGCGCCAAGGCAATCGCGGCAAAAATCGTGATCGCGGTCATACGGGAATGGCTGCATCCGTTCGACACGCCGTCCCCCCGCCTGTACGCCTCGACCACCGAGACGATTCCTGGATCCGTGCCTAAATGGCAGGCCCGCTGCGGCTGAAGCCGCCTCCCACTCTCCACACTCATCCGTCCGCAAATCTCAATCAGATTCAGATCCGGCCCCCCACATAAACCAGCCAGGTCGGCCCGGTCGTGCCGGTGCGCATTACCAGCCCCTCAAGGGTCGTGCCGTTCGACACCACGCCCCACCCCCCGCAGGATCCCGCAGATCCACGCAGGACCGGCTTCACCCGCACGGCATCAGGGGCGGATCTCCCCGCCCCCCTGCCCGCTCAGCTGAAGATGCCGCCATCGATACTGCCATCGGAGCGGGCCGCGGTCTGCGCCGTCTCCAGCATGTCCAGCTTCGGGCTGCGCCAGGCCGGCCGCGCGGTCGAGGGCTGCGCCGCCCGCATCGGATGAACCATGGCATCAAGAGTCGTCGTCTCTGCAAGGATCTTCATCATTGTGCATCTTTCAGATTGCAGGAGGTCCGAATACGCTTCGTCGCGATAATCTCGGGAAGGTTGTGGCCGATTCCTAGTCCGTTATACGCCTGGTGGTCCAAGGACTTTCCCGATCCGCGCGAATATGTCTCCATGATTGAATTTTATCTTCGGTTATTCGGCAAAACCGACAATCAGGCCGCACCACCCGGCCCCAGCCGCGCCCTTCCCCGCAGCCACTGAACGCAAGACGCGCCGCCCCCGGGCCCGATAGGCTGGGGGTCGGGCGGTTGCCGGCTGCATCCCCCAATGCTCTCCTCCCGAGGCCGGCGACCGCCCCCGCAGGACCAGACCAGACACGACCATTCCATCCGCACGGCAGAGGTGCCCGGCCCATGACGCAGATAACGTCCTCCATCTCGACCGGAGCCGAGAGCTTCCAGGCGAACCGCCGGGACATGACGGCGCTGATCGATCGGGTCCGGGCGCTGGAGGCGCGGACGCGGGCGGCATCTGCCCGGTCGAAGCCGCGGTTCGAAAAGCGCCATCAGCTGCTGCCCCGCGAACGCGTCGCCCTGCTGCTGGATCCGGGCACGCCCTTCGTCGAGCTGTCGACCTTGGCCGGCTATCTGATGGACAACACCGACCCCGAGAAGAGCATTCCGGGCGGCGGCGTCATCGCCGGCATCGGCTTCGTGTCGGGCGTGCGGGTGATGGTGTCGGCGTCGGACAGCGGCATCGATGCCGGGGCGCTGCAGCCCATGGGCCTGGCCAAGCAGCTGCGCGCCCAGGAACTGGCGCTGGAGAACAAGCTGCCCTATGTCCAGCTGGTGGAAAGCGCCGGCGCCAATCTGATGAACTACCGCGTGGAAGATTTCGTCCATGGCGGCAGCATGTTCCGCAACCTCGCCCGGTTGTCGGCCGCGGGCCTGCCGGTGGTGACCGTCACCCATGGCTCGTCGACGGCCGGCGGCGCCTATCAGACCGGGCTGTCGGACTATATCGTCATGGTCCGCGACCGCACCCGCGCCTTCCTGGCCGGCCCGCCGCTGCTGAAGGCCGCAACCGGCGAGATCGCGACCGAAGAGGAGCTGGGCGGTGCGGTGATGCACACCAGCATCTCAGGCCTCGGCGACTATCTGGCCGAGGACGACCGCCATGCCATCGCCATCGCCCGCGACATCGTGGCCGGGCTGGACTGGGATGCCGGCCTGGTGCGCACCGCGCCGGAACAGGCGCCGCAGCCGCCCCGGCTCGACCCCGAAGAGCTGCTGGGGCTGATGCCGGTCGATCACAAGCGGCCGGTGGATATGAAGCAGGTCATCGCCCGGATCGTCGACGACAGCGATTTCCTGGAATTCGGCGAGCGCTACGGCCCGGCCACGGTCTGCGGCCATGCCCGGATCGAGGGTTTCGCGGTCGGCATCATCACCAATAACGGCCCGATCGACCCGGCCGGCGCCAACAAGGCGACGCATTTCATCCAGGCCTGCTGCCAGTCGGAAACCCCGATCATCTACCTGAACAACACCACCGGCTATATGGTCGGCCGCGCCTATGAAGAGGCGGGGATGATCAAGCACGGCTCCAAGATGATCCAGGCGGTGACCAGCGCCACGGTGCCGCAGATCACCATCTATTGCGGCGCATCCTTCGGTGCCGGCAATTACGGCATGTGCGGCCGCGGCTTCCACCCGCGCTTCTGCTTCTCGTGGCCCAATGCCAGGACCGCGGTGATGGGTGGCGAGCAGGCCGCCCAGACCATGGCGATCGTCACGGCGGCCGCCGCGAAGCGCAAGGGCGTGGAGCCGGATCAGGCCCAGCTGGATGCCCTTCAGAAGCGGATCATCGACATCTTCGACGGCCAGATGAGCGTCTTCGCCACCAGTTCCCGCCTGCTGGACGATGGCGTGATCGACCCGCGCGACACCCGCGCGGTGCTGGCCGAGGTGCTGGCGATCTGCCGCGAGGCCGAGGCCCGCCAGCCCCGCCGGATGCAGTTCTCGGTCGCCAGGCCGTGACCGGAGGGCCGCCCTCTGCCTGATCCGGGCAGAGACGCGCCGCCCGCCCCACCCCTTCCCCGTCTTCCGTCAGAGTGTCAGGGTCATGGCCGAACCTACCCCCTTCTCCACCATCCTCATCGCCAATCGCGGCGAGATCGCCCGCCGGGTGATCCGCACCGCCCGCCGCCTGGGCTATCGCACGGTCGCGGTCTATTCCGATGCCGATGCCGGCGCCGCCCATGTCCGCGAGGCCGACCGGGCCGTGCGCATCGGCGAAGCCGCACCCGCCGCCTCGTATCTCAGGATCGATGCGATCATCGCCGCCGCCAAAGCCGCCGGCGCCGATGCCATCCATCCGGGCTATGGCTTCCTGGCCGAGAATGCCGGGTTCGCCGGCGCCTGCGCCGAGGCCGGGATCGTGTTCATCGGCCCCTCGCCCGCCGCCATCATCGCCATGGGCGACAAGGCCGGCGCCAAGCGGGTGATGGAAGCGGCCGGCGTGCCCTGCGTGCCCGGCTATCAGGGCGAGGACCAGGACGAGGCCCGGCTTGCCGCCGAGGCCGGCCGGATCGGCTTTCCGGTGATGATCAAGGCGACCGCCGGCGGCGGCGGCCGCGGCATGCGGCTGGTCGAGCGTGAGGCCGACTTCCCCGCAGCGCTCAAGAGCGCACGATCGGAAGCGCAGAGCGCCTTCGGCAACCCGGATGTGATCGTCGAAAAGGCGATCCTGTCGCCGCGCCATGTCGAAATCCAGGTCATCGCCGACCGTCATGGCAATGTGCTGCATCTGGGCGAGCGCGACTGCTCGGTTCAGCGTCGCCACCAGAAGGTGATCGAAGAGGCGCCCTCGCCCGCGGTCGATGAAGATCTGCGGGCGCGGATGGGCGAGACCGCCGTCCAGGCCGCCCGCGCGATCGGTTACGAGGGCGCCGGCACGCTGGAATTCCTGCTCGACGCCCAGGGCCGCTATTACTTCATGGAGATGAACACCCGGCTGCAGGTGGAGCATCCCGTCACCGAGGCGGTCACCGGGCTCGACCTGGTCGAGCTGCAGCTGATCGCCGCAGCCGGACAGCCGCTGCCGATCACCCAGGCTCAGGTCCAGGTGCGGGGCCATGCGATCGAGGTCCGGCTTTGTGCCGAGGATCCGGCGAAGGGCTTCATGCCCCAGAGCGGCCGCTTCCGCGCCTGGGCGCCGACCGCGGCGCTGCGGGTCGATCATGCGCTGGGCGGCGACCCGGAAATCTCGCCCTATTACGATTCCATGATCGCCAAGGTCATCGCCCATGGCGCCAGCCGCGCCGATGCCTGCCGCAAGCTGATCCACGGGTTGGAAGACACGGTGGCGCTGGGCATCGCCACCAATCAGGGCTTCCTGGCGGCCTGTCTGGCCCATCCGGTCTTCGCGGCCGGCCAGGCGACCACCGCCTTCATCGGCGCCCATGGCGACGAACTGCTGGCCCGCAATGCCTTGGCCGACCGCCGCGCCGCCGCGGTCGCGGCCCTGCTGCTCCACGGCATCGCCACCGATGGCCGCGGCGTCGCCGGGCGCAGCCTGGCCCATACCCTGCCGGTGCCGGTGCTGCTGGCCATCGACGGCACCGCGACGACCGTCTCCATCGCCCGGTCCGGCCCCGGAAGCTTCACGGCCGAGGTCGATGGCGCGACGGTGGCGCTGGCACCGATCGAGCTTGTACCCGAAGCCGATGGTATCGCCGGCGCGCTGGTGGTCACCATCGACGGCACCACCACCCGGCTGCGCTTCGCCCGCGACGGCCATGTGCTGCATCTGCATCTGGACGGCCGGCCGGTCCGCATCGACGACCGGTCTTTCGAACCCGCCCATCGGGCCGGCGAGGCCGCCGGTGACGGCCGGATCCGGGCGGCGATGAACGGCCGCGTGGTCGCGGTTCTGGCCGCCATCGGCGACGAGGTCGAGCCCGGCCGGCCGCTGGTGACGCTGGAGGCGATGAAGATGGAGCATGTCCACAAGGCCGACCTCGCCGGCCGGATCACCGCCATCACCGTCGGCGACGGCGATCAGGTCGGCGCGGGCCAGGTGCTGGTCGAGATCGAAGCCCCGGCTGCCGCAGGCTGAACCAACCCGGCTGCCGCAGGCTGAACCAACCCGGCCGCCGCAGGCTGAACCAACCCGGCTGCGGCAGGCTGAACCCACGGAGACGCCCCCCATGAACCTCCTGCGCTCCCCCTATCTCTCGCCCGAGCATCTGGAGTGGCAGGACACGCTCCGCCGCTGGGTGGCGCGCGAGATCACCCCCTTCGTCAATGACTGGGACGAGGCGGGCGAATTCCCCCGCGACCTCTACCGCAGGGCGGCGGAGATCGGGCTGCTCGGCCTCGGCTATCCGGAAGAGTATGGCGGCATCCCGGCCGACCGGTTCATGAGCATGATCGCCGGCCGGGAACTGGCGCGCTGCGGGGCGGGCGGCGTGCCGGCCAGCCTGCTCAGCCACACCATCGGCGCGCCGCCGATTTTGAAGGCCGGCTCCGACGAGTTGAAGGCCCGGGTGCTGCCGGGCATTCTGGCGGGCGAGAAGATCTCGGCGCTGGCGATCACCGAACCCAATGGCGGCTCCGATGTCGCCAGTATCCGCACGAAGGCGCGGCGCGAGGGCGACCATTATGTGGTCAGCGGCGAGAAGACCTTCATCACCTCGGGCATGCGCGCCGATTATTACACGGTCGCGGTGCGCACCGGCGGGCCCGGCCGCGACGGCATCAGCCTGATGGTGATCGAGGCGGCAAGCCCCGGCTTCGCCCGCACGCCGCTCAAGAAGATGGGCTGGTGGGCATCGGACACCGCGACGCTGCATTTCGACGAGGTGCGGGTGCCGGTCGCCAATCTGATCGGCGAGGAAGGCTCGGCCTTCCGGACCATCATGCTGAACTTCAACGACGAGCGGATCGCGCTCGCCACCACGGCCTGCGCCTTCGCCCGGGTCTGCGTGGAAGAGGCGGCCGCCTATGCCCGCGAGCGCATCACCTTCGGCAAGCCCTTGTCCGCCCATCAGGTCATCCGCCACAAGCTGGTCGACATGGCCCAGCGTGTGGAGGTGACCGAGGCCTTCATCGAAAGACTGGTCTGGGCGCTGGAAGCCGGCGACAATCCGGTTGCCCAGATCTGCATGGCCAAGAACCAGGCCACGCAGACCATGGCGTATTGTGCCTCGGAAGCCGTGCAGATCTTCGGCGGCGCCGGCTATATGCGCGGGGCGGCGGTGGAACGGATCTACCGCGAAGTGAAGGTGAATGCCATCGGCGGCGGCGCCGAGGAAATCATGAAGGATCTGGCGAGCCGGCAGATGGGGCTCTAGGCCCCGCTGCCCCCTACGCCGGACGGACAGCACCCGGGAGGATCAGACGCCTTGCTGACGCTTTATCACTGCCACGACGCCCGTTCCTTCCGCCCGCTCTGGACGCTGGAGGAGCTGACGGTGGAGACCGGCGGCCCGGCCTACGAGCTGAAGATGCTGCCCTTCCCGCCCCGGGTGTTCCAGAAGAGCTATCTGGAGATCAACCCGCTCGGCACCATCCCGGCCCTGTTCGACGAGGGCAAGCGGATGACCGAATCGGCGGCGATCTGCCAGTATCTCGTCACCCGCTATGGCCCGACCAGCCTGGCGGTGGCGCCGGACGAGGCCGATTACGGCCCCTTCCTCAACTTCCTGCATTTCGGCGAGGCGACGCTGACCTTCCCGCAGACCCTGGTGCTGCGCTATCGCTTCTTCGAACCCGACGAGCGCAAGCTGCCCCAGGCCGCCGACGACTACGCCAAATGGTTCCTGGCCCGGCTGCGGCTGATCGAGCAGATGACCGGCGAACAGGACTGGCTCTGCGCCGGCCGCTTCACCGCGGCCGACATCTCGGTCGGCTATGCCATCCTGCTCGCCCATTCGGTGGGGCTGGCGGGCGAACTCGGCCCCAATGTCCGCGCCTATTGGGAGCGGCTGTCGGGGCGCGAAGGCTTTAAGCGCGCCAAGGCGGTGCAGCTGAAGGCGGCGGAAGAGCAGGGCGTGCCGGTGCCGAAGATCGGGGTGTCCGGGTAACAGACCGCCCGGTATCGCCAGGGGTTTACCCGGCCACCGCCGATGCCTTTGATCGGACGCGACGGCATGTCAGGGATGGTGCCGGCGGATGGATTGGTGAGCCAGTCATCCGCCAGGCCACATCTTCGATATGCACGCAGGGCCGGGAGACCCGCCATGGCAGACGCCATCCATGCACACGCGCCGGCAGCGCAACAGACGGACATTCTTGAACGACTGGCCCGGCTGCTGGCCGCCGCCGGCCGTGACGCCGCGCTTCATCACCGGCTGTGCCAGACCCCGACGGCCGTGCTGGCCGAGGCCGGCCTGGCTGTGGCCGACGGCGTTCAGGTGACCGTGCGTATCACGGATCCCGCCGATGCCGCGGCGATTGCCGAGGTGACCACCCCGGACCATCTGGTCCTGCCCGTCCCGCCGCTCGCCGGCCAGGATGCGCTGAGCGATGCCGATCTGGACCATGTGTCGGGCGGCAACCGGTTCTACGATCAGGTGCAGACCTTCGGCCCCTCGTTCACGACCGGCATCCCGGGCATATTCGGCCTGCGTTGACCGCGCGGACCATAAGCCGGAATGAGACGGACGGCCGGGTTTCAGAGACGCGGCGAAAAACCCGGCCGGGCCGTCCCTGCGCCCTTGCGACGATGACCCCACGCCAGCGGAAGAGTGTTCCATGACCGACGCCATTGCCACCATCGACACCGATGCCCTGCATCGCCTGGCCCGGCTGCTGAACGATGCCGCCCGCACCCCCGCCCTGCATCAGCGCCTGCTGGCCGATCCGCGCGCGGCCCTGGCCGAAGCCGGCCTGCCGGTCGATGATGCCGTCGAGGTGACGGCAGAGATCACCCCGCCTGCCGAAGCGGCCGCCGTCGCGGCGCGCAGCACGCCCGACCGGCTGATCCTGCCGGTGCCGCCGCTCGCCTCGGGCACCGAACTCAGCGATGACGAGCTGGAGGGGGTGGCCGGCGGCGGCGGCGCGCTGATCACGATCTTCAACGCCCTGATCGGGGTCTTCCGCAAGGCCTTCGCCTAGTTTCCCGCACATCGGAGGCAACGACCTGATCCCGGCCATCGGGTCGATCACCGGATCGGGCATCGGCAGGCCCGTGGGCAGCCGATGACGGAATGAGACGGACGGCCGGGTTTCAGAGACGGCGCGAAAAGTCGGGCCCGGCCGCCCGCGCTATACTGGGGGCATCAGCCTGCGCGCGCGGACGCAGGACAGCGAAAGACCGATGCCATGCCCGACACCCCCGCCCTCGCCCCGACCGATCCGCTGCACCGCCTGGCCCGGCTGCTGAACGATGCCGCCCACAACCCCGCCCTGCATCAGCGCCTGCTGGCCGATCCGCGCGCCGCACTCACCGCGGCCGGCATCGCCGTCGACGACGATGTCCGGGTGACGGCCGAAATCACCCCGCCGGCCCAGGCTGCGGCCGTGGTGGCGCGCACCACCCCCACCTGGCTGATCCTGCCGGTGCCGCCGCTGGCCGGCGATACGGCGCTCAACGACAGTGATCTGGACCGGGTTGCCGGTGGCGGCTGGTTCAACGATTTGATCTCGGCCATCGGGTCGGTCGCCGGATCGGCCGTCGGCAAGCTGATGAACGGCCGTTGACCCGATGAGACAGACGGCCGGGTTTTAGAGACGGAGCGAAAAGTCCCGCCGGACCGCCCCCGGTATACTGCGGTGATGACTGCACGCCAGCGGAAGCTTGTTCCATGACCGACGCCACTGCCGCGACCGACACCGATGTCCTGCACCACCTGGCCCGGCTGCTGAACGATGCCGCCCATAACCCGGCCCTGCATCAGCGCCTGCTGACCGATCCGCGCGCGGCCCTGGCCGAAGCCGGCCTGCCGGTGGGCGATGCCGTCGAGGTGACGGCAGAGATCACCCCGCCCGCCCGGGCCGCGGCGGTGGCGGGCCGCACCACCCCCGACCATCTGGTCCTGCCGGTGCCGCCGCTGGTCGACGGCCGCGAGCTGAGCGATGCCGATCTGGACGGCGTCTCCGGTGGCGGCGCGCTCGCCAATTTCTTCGGCAGCCTGTTCGGGGCCGCACGGGCGGCCTTCAACCAGATTTTTTACCGGAAGGTCGACATAACCGGGGCGGTCGCCCAGCACAATGCCGATGCGCAGGCCGCCCGGGGCGGGAGCTGACGCGCGCCTCACTGTTATTCTTGTTGCCTCGACATGCATGCAGGCCGGGAGATCCCTCATGGCAGACACCCTTCACCCCACCGTGCCGGACGCCCTTCAGGCCGAGATCCTGGGGCAGCTGGCCGGGCTGCTTGAAGCCGCCGGCCGCGATCCCGATCTGCATGGCCGGCTGCGCGCCGCCCCGCGGGCGGTCCTGGCCGAGGCCGGCCTGCCGGTCGCCGAGGGGGTAGAGGTCACGACCGAGGTGACCTCCCCCGCCGGTTTTGCCGCCGTGCTTGCCCGTACCACGCCGTCATGCCTGGTGCTGCCCCTGCCGCCGCTGTCGGATGGCGAGTTGAGCGATGCGGATCTGGAGGCCGTGGCCGGCAGCGGCGCGGGCGGCCGGTTCATGGCCCATCTGATGGCCATGGGCGCCGGCGTGCTGTTCGCCATCGGGCTGTTCACGGGCCATTCCGTCAAGGGCGCGGCGGCCAAGACGATCAACGACATCTCCGCCGTCTACAACTCCTAGCGGCGCCCCCTCTCCGGCCCCCCTCCCCGGGCCCATCCTGTCCGACACGACACCCGGAGCCCCCTGATGGCCACCCCGCATCACGCCCCCGTACCGGCCGCGCCGCAGGCTGCGACGCTTGAAGATCTGGCCCGGCTGCTGGCCGCAGCCAGCCACGATGCAGCATGTCATCACCGGCTCCTGGCCGACCCGAAGGCCGAGCTGACCCGCGCCGGTTTCATCCTGGCCGAGGGCGTGCAGGTCAGCGCCGAAATCACCGCCCCCGCAGAGGCCGCCGCCGTCGCGGCGCGCAGCACCGCCGACCATCTGGTCCTGCCGGTGCCGCCGCTTGCCGGCACGGATAGCTTGAACGATGCCGATCTGGAGGGGGTGGCCGGCGGGGTCGGCCTCTTCGGGTCCCTGCTCTCCACCCTGATGCCGGTGATGGGGTCGGTTGTCGGCAAGTTGTTCGGAAGCCGCTGACAGGGCGCGCAGCCTTGCGCGCACGCCCTTGCACTGACGGAAGGTATGACGGACAATCGGGCAAATTGAAACGAACGTCTGATTGACGAGGAAACGCCCCGATGTCCGCCTCCCGCCCCGCTGCCGTCACGCCGCCGGACTTCACCACCCTGACCGTCACGCTGGAGAATGCCGTCGCCCGGGTGACGCTGAACCGGCCGGACAAGGCCAATGCCATGAATGCGCCGATGTGGGTGGAGCTGAAGGCGGCGATGGAATGGCTGGACGAGACTCCGCAAGCGCGCGTCGGCATCATCACCGGCGCCGGGCGCTTCTTCACCGCCGGCATCGATCTGGCCATGCTGGGCGCGATGAAGGACGAGGTGGCCGACGGCTGCGACGGAAGGCGGGGTGAAAAGCTCCGCCGCCAGATCCTGGACATCCAGGACACCGTCACCTCGGTCGAACGCTGCCGCAAGCCGGTGATCGCGGCCGTCAACGGCCCCTGCGTCGGCGGCGGCATCGACCTGATCACCGCCTGCGACATGCGCTATGCCGCCGACGACGCCTGGTTCTCGGTGAAAGAGGTCGATATGGGCCTGGCGGCGGATGTCGGCACCCTGCAGCGCCTGCCCAAGATCGTGGGCGAAGGCATGGCGCGAGAACTGGCCTATACCGCCCGCAAGGTGACCGCGGCCGAAGCCGAGGCCATGCAGCTGATCAACCGCCGCTTCCCCACCGTCGACGCACTGAACGACGGCGTACTGGCGATCGCGGCCGGGATCGCCGCCAAATCCCCGCTCGCCATCCGCGGCACCAAGGAGATGATCACCTATGTCCGCGACCATTCGGTCGCCGACGGGCTGAACTACATCGCCACCTGGAACGCCGCCATGCTGCTGTCGGACGACCTGACCGAAGCGATGACCGCTTTCTTCGAAAAGCGACCGGCCAGCTTCCGCGACTGACCCGCGTCCGGCGGCGCGACCCGGGGCCTGGTACCTCTCCCATCGCACGGGCAGCGGCCCTGTCCGGCGCGCTGCCCGCCCTGCAACCGGAGATGAGCGCCAGACCACGACCCGGATACGGTCGGCGTCATGCACAGCCGCCGATGTTCTCCGCACAACACGCACAACCATCGTCGGTTCATGTCAGGCGCCGGCCCCGCCAGGTTCGCCCCACACCCCACCACCGTCATCCCCGCGAAGGCGGGGATCCAGGTTGGTTTCCGCGAGAATGAACGGGGGGCCAGGGGCGTGGGCAGTCATGTCGGCCATCACCGGTGGACCCGAGGGCGGGCGGCGTTCTTTATGGGGGGACGAACCTGGATCCCCGCCTTCGCGGGGATGACGGTATAGGGGGTGTGCAGAGGTCGGCAAAGGGAGGGCCGGACAGGGGCGTTGCATGCCGTGGCATGTTGCGGTCAGACGGGCCCATGATGCCGCTCCGCACTGCTCGTGTCCGGCGCTGTCGCTGCCGGGTTCGCCGACCCCTACCGCCGTCGTCCGCCCATGTCAGGCGCTGCCCCCACCATGTTCGCCCCACCCTCACATCCGTTCATGTCAGGCACCGCCCTCGCCAGGTTCGCCCCACACCCCACCACCGTCATCCCCGCCTCCGCGGGGATGACGGGATTTTCTGTCTGTAAGAAGTGGGTGGGCCCGGCTGTGCATCAGGCAGCGGTCGGGCGTCTCCGTGCCGGGGTTTTTACGGGTGCCTGGGGTTCGCGGGCCGGGCCGGTCACACCCCCGGCAGCGGCACGTAGATCGTCACCAGGTCCAGCCCGCCGGTGGCGCTGAATTGCAGGTGCAGGATGTCCGCGCCCAGATCATAGGAGATCCAGCGCGGCACGGTGCGGCGCAGCGTGCGGCTGAAGGTGCCGCCGCCCTGGTTGCGGATCTCGCCGAGCGCGGCGCGGATCGGTGCCTCTTCGGCGCCGAAGGTGAGACCGGCCGGCAGGCTGCCCGCGAAACCGGCCGAATTCTCATAGCCGGGGCTGTAGAAATGGACGGCCTCGACATGCAGGGTCTCGCCCTCTTCGCCGGTCACCCAGGGGGCGGTCTTGAACATGACCGCCACCCCGTGGCGCTGCAGGCGGATGAAGCCGGTCCAGTCCACCCGCTCCAGCCCGTCGGGGGCGACTTGTATCAGCGCCTGCACCGCCGGGTCGTCGACCGGGCGGCGCAGCAGGCGGCGAAAGGTTTCGGCGTCGGAGGACATCGGCAGACGGGACCCGCAGGGTGCAGGGGCACGGAACCGGCCTTGCGGCCGGTTCCGGCATTATGCACCGGATCGCCGCCGGATCAGAAGCGGAGCGTCGCCGAGGCGTAAAGCGTCCGGCCCGGCCCCGGCTGGTTCACCAGCCCCAGCGGGTCGACGTAATAGCGGTCGGTCAGGTTCATCACCGACAGGCTGGTGGTCAGGTTCTCGTTGATCTCGATATCCGCGAACAGGTCGACCAGGGTATAGGGCTTCCAGTTCACCTGGGAAATGAACTGCGACGCGCCCTGGGCCGTGACGTCGCCATGGCCGATGGCGCGGGGCCCGATATGCGAGACGCGGCCGCCCAGAGTCAGCATGTCGTCGAACAGCAGCTGCGACAGCGTCAGGTCGGCCGAATATTCCGGCGGCACATGGTTGGTGGCATAGTCGCCATAGAGCGACTTGTCGATGCAGCCGTCGGCCGTGCGGCAGAATTCGACGTTCAGATAATAGTTTGCGGAAAACTCCGCCGTGAATCCGGCCTGGCGATAGCGGCCGGAGATTTCGAGGCCTTCGAACTTCGCCCGGTCCAGATTGTAGATATGCATGCTCCAGTAATTCTGTTCGGTGTTGTGATACCACTCGCGCGCGATGTAATCCTGAACATCCCAGTTGAAATAGCTGAGCTTGACCATGGCGTCGTCGGCCGGGTCGAGCACGCCGCGCACACGCTGGTTGACGCCCAGCTCCCAGTTCCGCGACCGTTCCGGCGTGACGTCGGGGTTGACGCCCATGGTGAAGGCCGATGCGGTCTCGATCAGGCTGGGCGCCCGCATCACATTGGAATAATTGACATAGAGCTGTGTGCCGTCGAAGGGCTCCACCGTCACGCCCAGCGACGGGCTGAAGCCGCCATCGCTGAAGCGCGTGTCATAGTCATAGCCGCGTTCGAGATAGGGGTCGTTGCGATCCTGGGTCCGGAAGTGCATGTAGCGCAGGCCGCCATTCACCGTCAGCCAGTCGGTGGCCTCCCACGCGACCTTGACGAATCCGGCCGCCTCCTCGCGTTTCGCATCGCGATAGTCGAGCCAGGTTTCGGCCTCGCGGGTGCCGTCGCTCGGCCCGGTATCCTCGCCGCGATAGGACAGGCCATAGGTGAAGGTGGTGTCGCCGAAGCCGGTCGCCACCCGGCTGACATTGGTGATCTCCGCCCCCCACATATCGGTGTCCGAGCCGGCGCGGAAATCGCCCGGCTTCGGCAACTGCCAGCCGGTGCGGAGCGGGTTGCGCAGCTCCAGATGCGACCAGTAGAGATTGGCCTTCAGGTCGATCAGCGGTTCGCCCTCGGGCTTCCAGCGATAATTGAAGGTGCCGGTATCCAGCCAGGTGCCGGCGGTCTGGCCCAGCTGGACGGCCTGCGAAGTCTCGCCGGTCAGCCGCGAGGCGATGCGGTCGCCGGCCTCGCTGCGGAATTTGGTATAGCCCAGCTGCACGGCGTGGCCGTCGCCGAAGCGCAGCCCCGCCTTGCCCAGCCACGAGGTGGTCTCAAGCTCGGTGTTCAGTACCTCTTCACCGGCGCGGTAATTGGCGATGCCGCCATTCTGGTAGCGGGCATCGACCTGGGTGCAACTGCCCCAGCTGGTGCAGTATTCGCCCGGCCCCAGATTGGTGACGGTCGCCGCCGGGCCATGGCTGCCGGCATGATAATTGCCCTGTTTGCGATAGGCATAGGCCGCAAGCAGGTCGATATCGGCATCGCGATAGGCGGCAACCGCGCTGCCCGAGCCGCTGGTCGGCTCCGCCCAGCCGGGCCGGTCGAGCCCGGTGGGGCTGGCGGTGGGTGCCGCCGGGGAATTCGACGGCCAGGCATAGCCCGCCGCATCGCCGGCCTTGGGCGACGAGGTGTTGGTGCCGAACCCACCCTTCAGCCGGACGCCGAAATCCTCGCCCTCCTGCACGATGTCCCGGGCCGAGAGCGTGCGCATCGCCACCGTGCCTGCCGTACCGAAAGACGAAACGTCCGAGCCCTTGGTGATGTCCACCTCGGCCAGCAGGTCGGGATCGACGAAGGTGCGGTTCGACGCGCCCTGATAGCCCTGATAGACGGTCACCAGATTCTCGGCCCCGTCGATCGTGGTCGCCACCCGGCCCATGCCCTGCATGCCCCGGATGTTGACGTCGACCGATCCGGCGCCGTTGCGCGCCTCGCCCGACATCACCCCGGCCACGCCCCGGAAGATGTCCGCCGGGCTGCTGCCGCGGAAGCGCTGGATGGTTTCGCCCGAAATATGCGCCACCGGCGCCGCCGTCTCATAGGGTTTGTCGGTTGCAGGTATGGCGCTTGTTACCACCAGCGGCTGCAACTGTCGGGCATCCCCGGTCTCCGGTGCCGGCTGGATGATCACCGCCTCGCCGCTGAACCGCCAGGTGAGACCGGTGCCGGCCAGCAGCCGGACGAGGGCGGCATCATCCGCATAGCTGCCGGTGACGCCGCCGGTGGTGCGGCCGCGCAGCAGCTCGCCATCGGCCACCACCTGCCGGCCGCTGGTTTCTGAGAAGCGCACCAGCGCCGCCGCCAGCGGCTGGGCTGCGATCGCATAGTCGCGCACCGCCGACACCTGCGCGGCGGCCGGTGCCGGCGCCAGTGGCAGCATCGCCCCGGTCACGAGGAACACCAGCGTCGCGGCTCCCCATCTTCTCATCATGTGATCCGGCATTCCCGGCCGTCCTTCCCTGTCGGTCATGTCCCACGATCGGCCGCCCGCCGGCGGCCCTCATGATCCAGACACCCGAGGCGTGGAAGGTTATGATCCGGCCGATAGATTTTTTTGGGACGGAGACACCGTTCAGCCCGCCCGGGTGATCAGGGCGAGCCCGGCCAGGCGGCGGATCCTGAGCGCCAGGGTCTCGGCCAGAATGTCGAGCGCGTGCTCCGGCCGGGTCAGGTCGAAGACGGCGGTCACCTTCAGATCCGCCACCCGCTCGCCGCCGAGCAGAATCCGGCCCGGGCGGTAGCGCTCCAGATCCTCGACCACCGCCGCCAGCGTCTCGTCCTCGAAAACGATCCGGTCGCGGCGCCAGGCCAGCACCTCCTGCGCGCGGCAGGGGCGGGGCTCTCCGGCGGCACGCGCGTCGAAGGCCGATCGGTGGCCCGCCGCCAGATCGACCGGCGCCCCCTCTGCCGGGTGCAGGCGCAGGGGGCCGTCCAGAGCGGCGGCGATGGTCCGGCCCTCGCGGCGCTTCACGTCGAAACCGGCCGGTCCGGCGGTGATCAGCCCCTCGCCCGTGCGCAGCACGAAGGGGCGTGGATCGGCCGCAGGGCGGAACCAGGCCTCCCCCGCCTCCAGCATGACCAGACGATGATTGCCATCGAAGCGGGTGGAGAGTGCGGAGCGGCCGCCCAGTTCCACCCGGCTGCCATCGGCCAGCACCAGCTCGCGGCGCTCGCCCGTGCCGGTGGTCTCCTCGGCGAGCAGCCGGCCGGGCGCCACCAGCCCCGAGGCGGCGGCGCCCGCCATCAGCGCCACGCCACCGGTCAGCACCGCCCGCCGGCCGACCCGCCGCCGTGTCTGCATCCGCTGCCAGGCGGGTTTCACCGCACCGAACCGGTCCCACAACTCTTCCGCCCGGGCATAGGCGGCAACCCGCCCCTCGCCGCCGGCCAGCCAGCGGGCGAAGGCGGCGCGGTCTTCTGCCGCCACCGGCTCCTCGTTCAGCAGCAGGAACCAGCGCATCGCCGCGGCGCGGTCATCCTCGTCGATCACGCCCGCCATCAGCCCAGCGCCCGGTCCAGATCGACCATGGCCGAGGCGATCTGCGAGATGACGGTGTTGCGTGAAATGCCCATGCGCTCCGCGATGTCGATATAACTCAACCCCGCCAGCCGGCTCAGCACGAAGACTTGCCGCCGCCGCCGGGGCAGGGCCTCGATCGCCTTCAGCAGCCGCCGCAGCTCCGCGCGATGGATGACGGTATCCTCGGGGCTCGCGACCGGCGCCGGGATCGCGGCCAGCGCCGCGTCATCCAGCGCCACCTCGCCCCGGCGTTTCGCATTGCGCAAATGATTGAGGGTCAGATGCCGCACCGCCGCGGTGATATAGGCCTGGCTCACCGGCGGCGGATCGGCATGGGTGCTGCGGCCCAGCAGGTTGACGAAGGCCTGCTGCACGAGATCCTCGGCCGTCACCGGATCGCCCAGAATCCGCCGCGCGATCGCCCGCAGACGATCGCGTTCATGACCATACAGCCTGGATATCGAGAGCGCGCGCGTCGCCACCCCTCCCCGCCCCCCTGATCGGTGATCTGCGGTGAATGAAGCTGGCGGCTGGCTGACGGCAGTCTAGCGGGCGGGATGTGTTATGACAATGCGTCTCATTCTTAATTGAACGCGACCAGTTGACGCCACCCCCCGCTTCATGCGCCCCTCTCCCGTCACTCGCCTTCCCGTCAGCCGCCTTCCCGCCACATCCGACTGCGAGGATCCTTCGCCCCATGGCCGCCGATCGCATGCCCGACGATATCATCCTGGCCGGTCTCGACGGCCTTGCCGAGATCCGGATCGATGCCTGCGGGCTGGCCCATCTGCGGGCGGGGTCGGAGGCGGATCTGTTTCTGCTGCAGGGGTTCAACGCCGCGCGCGACCGGCTGTGGCAGATCGATCTGTGGCGCAAGCGCGGGCTGGGGCTGCTTTCGGCCGATTTCGGGCCGGGCTATCTGGCGCAGGACCGCGCCGCGCGGCTGTTTCTCTATCGCGGCGACATGGCGGCGGAATGGGCGGCCTATGGGGTGCCGGGGCTGAAGGGGATCCTTGCCGCCTTCACCCGCGGCATCAATGCCTGGATCGCGCTGACCGAGGCCGATCCCGGGCTGCTGGCGCCCGAATTCCACGCGCTGGGCACCCGGCCGGCGCGCTGGGCGCCCGAGGATGTGGTCCGCATCCGCAGCCATGCCCTGGTGCGCAACCTGACATCCGAAGTGATGCGCGCCCGCCTTCTGGGGCGTGCCCGGGCGCTGGCCCGCGAACAGGGCCGGGCGGCCGACGACGAAGCGGCGCTGGCGCTGGACCTGGTCCGCCGTTCGATCGCGCCGGCGCATGAGATCCGGGTGCCCCACGGGCTCGACCCCGAGGATGTCGGCGCCCGGGTGCTGGATGATTTCCTGCTCGCCACCGCCCCGGTGAGTTTCGAGTCCGCCCGGCTCGCCGCCGGCCTTGACGAGGCGCAGCACTGGTCCCGCGTCGATGCCGAGGGGCGGGTGATGGCGGTGATGGCGGCGGCCGAAGGCTCCAACAACTGGGTGGTGGCGCCCGGGCGCACGGCCACCGGCCGGGCCCTGCTCGCCAGCGACCCGCATCGCAACTACGCCCTGCCGGCGTTGCGCTATGCGGTCCACCTCACCGCCCCCGGGCTCGACGTGATCGGGGCGGGGGAGCCCGCCATCCCCGGCATCTCGCTTGGCCATAACGGCCATGCCGCCTTTGCGCTCACCATCTTCCCGGCTGATCAGGAAGATCTGTTCGTCTGCGAAACCGCGGCGGAGGACCCGCTGCTCTACCGCCATGGCGACAGTTATGTGCCGATGACGGTGGTGGAAGAGACCATCCCGGTGAAGGGTTGCCCGGACCAGACGGTCACGCTGCATTTCACCGTCCACGGCCCGGTGATCTTCCGCGATGCGGACCGCCGCCGCGCCTTTGCGGTGCGCACCGTCTGGTCGGAACCGGGGGCGGCCCCCTATCTGGCGGGGCTGGGCTGCATGCGGGCGCGCTCTCCCGAAGCCTATGCCGCCGCACTCGGCCACTGGTCGGTGCCCTCTACCAACCATGTCTATGCCGATATCGACGGGCGGATCGCCTGGATCGTGGGCGCGAAACTGCCGCTGCGCCCGGCCTCGGACGGGCTGCTGCCGGTGCCGGGCGACGGGCGCTACGACTGGACCGGTTTTCAGGATCCGGCCGGCCTGCCGCGCGAGATCGACCCGCCCCGCGGCTTCATCGCCACCGCCAACGAGATGAACCTGCCCGAGGGGCCGTTGCGTGCGCGCGGCTTCGGCTTCGAATGGCTGGAACCCTTCCGTGCCGACCGGATCAAGGCGGTGCTGGCCGATGGCCCGCCGCACGACCCGGCCGCGGCCGAGGCCCTGCAGGGCGATGTGTTCTCGATCCCGGCCGCGCGGGTCTGCGGCCATCTGCCGGCACCCGACACGGCACCCGCCGGCGACCTTCAGGACGGCCTGGCCCTGCTTACCGGCTGGGATCATCATCTGCGGCTGAAAACGCCGGCCGCGGCGCTGTTCGAGATCTGGTGGACCCATCACCTGCGCCCGGCCCTGCTCGACCAGGCGACCGATGATCCCGTGCTGCGCCGGATGCTGGAACCCGGCGACGTCGAAACCCTGCTCGACCGGCTGGACACCGACCCGGCGGCCCGCGGGCTGCTGCTGCCGACACTCGCCCGGGCGGTGGCCGATTGCCGCCACCGCTTCGGCGCCGACCCGGCCGGCTGGGACTGGGGGCGGTTCCACCATGCGCTCTTCATCCATCCGCTGGCCGAGGCGGGTATCGGGGGCTTCCCGCAGATCGGCCCGCTGCCGGTCGGCGGGTCGGGCATGACGGTGATGAACACCACTTATCGCCCGACGGACGGGCGGCTGGTGATCGGCGCCTCGTTCCGCATGGTGATCGATGTCGGCAACTGGGATGCGGCGCGCTTCGTCAACGGCCCCGGCCAGTCGGGCGATCCGGCGAGCCCCCATCTGGCCGACCATGCCGAAGACTGGGCGCGGGCCGCCACCCTGCCCATGCCCTATAGCCGGGGCGCGGTCGATGCCGCCACCGTCACCACCATCCGCCTGCGCCCGCAGGCGCGGGCTTGACCGGCGCAGTCACTGCCGTAGACTTCGGAAACCGATGCGAGCCCTCTCGCCAAGACAAAAAGCCGGCGCCGCCAGATCAAATCCCGTTCCAAACGCTGTATCTGCCTCCCGATCTATTTGGCTCACCTGATCGACTGAGACGGTGAACACTGTTTGATCTGGAAGCCGACGGCCACGGAACCCGCCACAAGAAGGTTTCCCCCCAGATGACTGCCCAGACCACCCCGGCCTACACCGACATCCTCTACGAGGTCGACGGCCCGCTTGCCGTCATCACCCTCAACCGCCCGGATCGTCTCAACGCCTGGACCCAGGCGATGGAAGACGAGATGCACGATGCCATGCTCCGCGCCGAGGCCGACGAGGCGGTGCGCGCGATCATCGTGACCGGGGCCGGGCGCGGCTTCTGCGCCGGCGCCGATATGGGCCTGCTCTCGGGCGCGGCCGAAAGCCAGGGCACGCGTGAACCGCGCGCGGCCGAAGCGGTGTCGGACGACAATTTCGACCAGAAATTCAGCTATATGCTGAAGCTGAAGACCCCGGTGATCGCCGCGATCAACGGCCCGGTCGCCGGCATCGGCCTGTGCATGGTGCTGTTCACCGATCTGCGCTTCATGGCCGAGGGGGCGAAGCTCACCACCGCCTTCGCCCGTCGCGGGCTGATCGCCGAACACGGCAGTTCCTGGATGCTGCCGCGGCTGATCGGCAACATGAACGCGCTGGAACTGCTGTTCTCGGGCCGGCTGGTCGGCACCGCCGAGGCCGAGCGCCTGGGCCTGGTGCGCAGCCTGCCGGCCGACGGCTTCCTCGATGCCGTCAAGACATACGCGCGCGAGCTGGTCACCACCTCCTCGCCGCGCTCGATCGGCGTGATGAAGGGCCAGGTCTACCGGGCGATGTTCCAGAACCTGTCGACCGCCTGGGACGAGGCCAACCGGCTGATGGTGGAGAGCTTCGAAAGCGAGGATTTCCGCGAGGGTGTCAGCCATTTCGTGGAAAAGCGCGCCCCGGCCTTCACCGGCCGCTGAACCGTCCTCCACACGCCATCGCATCCCACCCCGCCCCGGCATCGCCGCGGGCGGGGTCTTTTTTTGTGCAAAAGCGTCAACATATGCCGACATTCTCGCGTAGTCTGATGGTCATCTGGTCACAAGGGAGCCCGAAATGGCCCGCCAGCGTTCCATCCTCGTCCTGTTCCCCTTGCTGCTCCTGCTCGCCGCCTGCGGCGGCACGCGCGGGGTGGCAGAATTCGCCGCCTATTCCGACGCCTATGCCGCCCAGCAGCGCCAAGGCGATGCGGTGCTCGATGCCTTCGCCGCAGCCGAGCGGCGGCTGATCCTGCGCGAGAGCGGGACCTCCGGCATCATCGAACCCTTCGATCCCGACAAGGCCGCCTATTATGTGGACGGCGTCGACGGCCCCTATGCGGCCGGGTTGCGCGCCACGCTCTCCGCCCTTGGCGGCTACAACGCCACGCTTCTGGGGCTGGCCAATGGCGAAGCCGCCGACGCGCTCGCCGGCCGCGCGGCCGGCATCCTGCGCGATCTGGGCAGTGCGGGCGGCATCCTGACCGCCGGCTTCGGCCCCGCCGGTGCCGTCGTCGAACCGGCCACCAGGGATGCCCTGACCGGGCCGATCGGCATCGCCAGAGCGATCTTCGGCGGCCTTGTCGCAGCCGATGCCCGCAACCGTTTTCGGGCCGAACTGGCGGCGGCGCACCCGGTCATGAAGGACATCCTGGCCGGTCTGCGCGGAGCGACGCCGGCGATGTTCCGGGTCTTTGAACGATCCCGCATCGACCCCGCCACCCGTGCCGACACGGCTTCGGGCCTCACCCCCGACCAGGAGACGGCGCTGGAGCAGGACCGGCGCCTGCTCGCCGGCTGGGTGCTGCTGCTCGACGGCACGGCGCGCGCCATGGATGCGGCGGTGGCCGCCGCCACAGCCGACGGCCCGGCCATCCGCTTCACCGAACTGGCCGATCAGGCCACCGAATTGCGGGTGCTGGCCGAAACCGTCCGGGCCACCCGCACACGTTGACGGGTGCCCGACGCCTGCGAAGAGGGAGACAAGCCATGACCGATGCAGCCACCATCGAACGCGATCTGAAACTGCAGCGCCTGGAGGCCTTCAAGCTGCGAGAGGCGGCACTTGCCTGTGGCGATACGGCCACCGCGGCCGCCGCGGCCGAGACCATGGCCGCGATCGACGATGATCTGGACTGCCTGGCCACCAGCTCGATCGCCGATGCCGTCACCCGGCTCGACGGGCTGCGCACCCAACTGGCCACGCTCGGCGCCGCAGCCGCGACCTGGCCCGCGCCGCCGCCCTCAGACCAGACCTGAAAAGCGGAGCCGTTCCAGCACCGCCCCGGCCTCGGCCTCGGCGCCGACCATGGCGAGCGCGTTGCGGACCATGCCTTCCGCGATGCGCGCGCGGGTCAGCCGGCCATCGGGGCGGTACCAGTTATGGACCCAGATGATCATGCCGGCGAGGGCGAGCGCGGTCACCCTGGGGTCGGCGAGCGTCAGCCGGCCGGCCGCGCGGCCGGCTTCCAGCATCTCCACCAGCAGCGCATCGAAGGCGCGCTGGGTGGCGATGATCCGCTCCTGCCCCGCCTCGGGCAGATGGGCGAATTCGCGGGCATGGATGGCGATCTGCTGGTGGTTGTCGATCACCACGCCGGTGAACCCATGGGCCACCGCACCGATCTGCGCCACCGGGTCGAGCCCGGCCCCCGCCACCCGCCGCACCACATCCAGCGAGGCATCGACCGAGGCTGCGCAGATCGTCGACAGGATCTCGGCCTTGCCCGAGAAATGGTCGTAGATCGAGGCCTTGGACATCTGCAGCCGCACCGCCAGATCGTCCAGCCTGGTGCGGGCATAGCCCTGGGTGAAGAACAGCTCCGCCGCCGCCTTCAGGATCAGCGCCCGCTTGAATTCCCGGACGTCGTCGCGCATCCGCCCCTCTCTTCATCCGCCCCCGCCGCCCGGCGGGCCAGGCGGCGGATGGTACCCGCAAGCGGTCCGGCTGTCGCCTGTGCTGACCGGCCGGGCGGTATTTCCCGGGCGTGGTCAAAGCTCCGCCGCTCCGGGCAACCGTTCGGCCAGCCGGTCGACCGCCAGCCGCAGCTTCAGATCCGTGTGCGGGCTGCGCGGCCAGATCGCGTGGCTGGTGAACACCGTCGCCTTCTGGTCGGTCAGCACCTCGACCAGGGTGCCCGCGCGCACCCGGTCGCGGACCAGCCAGCAGGGCAGCCAGGTCAGGCCAAGCCCGGCGGCCGCCGCATCGGCCAGCGCCTCCAGATCGTCGAAGCGCAGCCGCGCCGCCGGGCGGATCACCGCATCGCGACCGTCCGGCATCGGGAACAGCCAGCCGCGCACCCGGCCGCCGCGCAGATAGACCAGGCAGTCGTGATCGGCCAGTGCCGCCAGATCGGCGGGCATGCCGCGCCGGGCCAGATAGTCGGGCGCGGCCACGATCGTCATCCGCTGGCGCGCGACCAGCCGCGCCATCAGCCCCGCGGCATCCTCCAGCGGGCCGTTGCGGATGGCGAGATCGATGCCGTCCTCGACCAGATCGACCAGCCGATCGGTGAAATGCAGGTCCAGGTCCAGCCCCGGATGTTCGCGGGCAAGCCCGGTCAGGATCGGCGCAACGCAGCGCCGCCCGAACAGTACCGGCAGCGACACCCTGAGACGCCCCGAAACCGCGCGGCGGCCGTGGTCGAGCATCGCCTCTCCCGCACGGATTTCGGCCAGCCCCCGCAGGCAGTGCTCCAGAAAGGCCTGGCCCTCTTCGGTCAGCGCCTGGGCGCGGGTGGTGCGGTGGAACAGCCGCACGCCCAGCCGCGCCTCCAGCCGGCCCACCGTCTTGGCGACCGCCGATCGCGACAGGGCCAGCCGCTCGGCCGCCGCCGAGAAACTGCCCGCCTCCGCCGCCTCCACGAACACGCCGATGCCGCTCAACCGGTCCATGATCCGCCTTTTGTTGCATCGCTGGCGCCAATCTTCCGACATATCGGCGCAACTGGCGACATAAATTCCGGGCTAGCCTGCGGGCTCCATCATCCCCCACCCGAAAGAGGCCCCATGACCGACGGCACCATGACCCGCTGGACGATCAGCGCCCACGACATCGCGACCCTCCGGCCCGAAACCCTGCCCATCCCCAGCCCCGGCCCGGGCGAGGTGCTGGTCAAGATCGGCGCGGTGGCGCTGAATTATCGCGACAAGATGGTGGTGGAAACCGGCATGGGCCTGCCGCTCAGCCTGCCGGTCTCCCCGGCTTCCGACATGGCCGGGCGGGTGCTGGCGACCGGTGCCGGCGTCTCGCGTTTCAAAACCGACGACCGGGTGATCGCACAGTTCATCCCTGACTGGATCGACGGGCGCAGGCCGGGCGGCGCCTGGCCGCTGCCGCTCGACACCCTGGCCGGCACCCTGCCCGGCCTGCTCGCCACCCATGCGGTGCTGCCCGAAGACTGGCTGGTGGCGGCACCCCGCAGCCTCGACGATGCCGGCGCCGCCACCCTGCCGGTGGCCGGGCTGACCGCCTGGATGGCGCTGGTGGAATACGGCCGCATCCGCGCCGGCGACACGGTGCTGGTCCAGGGCACCGGCGGGGTGGCGCTGTTCGGCTTGCAGATCGCGCGGGCGCATGGCGCACGGGTGCTGGTCACCTCGGGCTCGGCCGACAAGCTGGCGCAGGCGCGCGCCCTCGGCGCCGATCACGGCATCGATCGCGGCGCGGGCGACTGGGCCGCGGCGGCGGTGGCGGCGACCGGCGGCCGCGGGGTCGATCATCTGCTGGAGGTGGCGGGCGGCGCCGGCCTCGGCACCTCGCTCCGCGCGCTCGCCCCCGGCGGCCGTATCTCGGTGATCGGCGTGCTCGACGGCGCCGAAATATCGGCCAATGTCAAACCGCTGCTGACCAAGGCGCCGGTGATCCAGGGCATCGCGGTCGGCCATCGGCGCGGGCTGGAAGATTTGGTGCGTGCGGTCGACATGCTGGGTCTTCAGCCGGTCATCGCCCGGCGCTATCGGCCCGACGCCATCCGCGAGGCCTTCGCCCATCTCGACCGCGGCCCCTTCGGCAAGCTGGTGATCGAGATGGATTGACCGACACCCCCGCGCCGATCAGAACAGCATGCCATGGGCGCCAGCCACGGCGCCCGCCACCGTGACCGCGGCCGCCGCCGCCAGCACCCGATGAGCGCGCAGCACCAGCCGGTACACCGCCTCGGGCCGGCTGGCGGCGGCCCGGTGGAACCAGGCATGCAGCACCAGCGGCTCGGCGATCAGCAGGATCACGGCAAAGATCGCCCACAGCACGACCATGGCATGCATCCACCAATAGCCGGGCTCGGCGAAGCGCCACCAGGCATCCAGCCGCCAGGTCATCCAGAACCCCGACAGCCCGGCCAGCACCACCGACACCCGCGCCTGGCCCGAAAACCGCCCCTCGATCGCCTCGAACACCTCCAGCCGCCGGGCCGGCCCGGCCATCCGCCCCACCGCCGGCAGCAGCACCAGGGTCACCAGCCACAGCCCCCCGATCCAGTGCAGAACCGCCAGAACGTGAATGACACGGGCGATGGTCACGTCGTCCATGATGGCGTGGGCTCCGGATCGCTGCGACAGATACTGATGAAGAAGCATATCAGAAGAATATTATGGGCGATATGCCACCCGACACCCCCACCCCCCAATTCCAGCCCGCTCAGATCCCACCCGCTCAGGCCCTGTTCCCCACCGCCCGGCCCCCATATACTCAGGACATCACGACCGATTGCCGGGAGCCGGCCCATGCCCAAGGAAGCGATCTTCAACGTAACGATCGACGCGGCTCTGCATGAAGCCTTCGTTGCGGAAACGACAGCCGCTGACCGCCCGACCTCCGAGGTCATCAGCGAATTGATGCAGGATTTCATCGCCCGGCAGCGCGAAGCCCGCGCCTATGACGCTTTCGTCCGCCGGAAGGTCGCGCGCGCCGAAGAAGACGTCCGACGAGGTGCCGTCCTGTCAAATGAAGAGGTCGAAGCGCGGGCGGCCGAACAACGCGCCCGGCTGCTTGCACGGTTTGCGGACCGCCGGTCCTGATGTGCCGCCTCCGACGGATCGCCTGATTTAAAAGGTGATGGAGATGAAGGTCATCTGGACGGAAGCGGCCGACCATGACCGCGAGGCAATTCTGGATCTCATCGCCGAGGAAGACCTCCAAGCCGCCCTTCGTATGGATGAACTCTTCAAGAATGCAGCACGTCGGCTGAGTGCGTTTCCCGGCATGGGCCGGCCGGGCCGAATGGCAGGTACCCGCGAGCTACTCCCCCATCGTAGCTACCGGCTGATCTATCGCCACTGGCCGGTCGAAGCCCCGCGTCCGGACGTCTGAATATGACGTCAATCGGCAACCACTCCCGACACGACATCAACGCTCACCTGCCCGCCGCCACGCAGGCAGCATGCAGGGCGCGCAGCCGATCGAAGGCGTCATCGACTGAGATGGCGCGGGTGGGATCGGCCTGCATCGCATCAAAAGCCGGTCCGATCTCATCCTCAAGCCAGCGTTCGATCTCTGCCGGGGTCAAGTCTTCCCAGGGCCATGTATAACTTATGGTTGAATGCGACATAACGGCCAGCCTTCCCGTCCGAGACGTTTTCAGCATGAATTATGGCGGCGGATCGCTGCCCCCTGTCAATTCCATGCAGCCCCGCCCGCGCCTGCCATGCTAGAACCGCCGGGCAACCACCCCGTTCCCGAGGGAGCCCCCATGCGCGCCGCCATTTTCGAGAGGTTTCAGGGCCCGATCACAATCACCACCCTGCCCGACCCGGCCCCGCGGCCGGGGGGTGTGGTGCTGAAGGTGGGGGCCACGGGGCTCTGCCGCAGCGACTGGCATGGCTGGATGGGCCATGACACCGATATCAGCCTGCCCCATGTGCCGGGGCACGAGCTGGCGGGCACGGTGGTGGCGGTCGGCGCCGGCGTCACCCGCTGGGCCGAGGGCGACCGGGTGACGGTGCCCTTCGTCGGCGGCTGCGGCCATTGCGGGGAATGCGCCGCCGGCCAGCATCAGGTCTGCGAAAACCAGTTCCAGCCGGGCTTCACCCATTGGGGCAGCTTTGCCGACCATGTCGCCATCGATCATGCCGACGTCAACCTGGTGGCCCTGCCCGAGGAGATGGGTTTCGACGTGGCCGCCAGCCTGGGCTGCCGCTTCGTCACCTCGTTCCGCGGCGTGATCGATCAGGGCCGGGTGCGGGCCGGGGAATGGGTCGCGGTCCATGGCTGCGGCGGGGTCGGGCTGTCGGCGGTGATGATCGCCGCCGCCGCCGGCGCGCAGGTGATCGCCATCGACATCGACCCCGCGAAGCTGGATCTGGCGCGGAGCCTCGGCGCCGTCGCCACCGTCGATGCGACGACGGCCGGCGACGTGCCGGGCCAGGTGCACGAGATCACCCGCGGCGGCGCGCAGCTGTCGATCGACGCGCTGGGCCACCCGGTGACCTGCGTGAATTCCATCCTGTCGCTCCGCCGCCGGGGGCGGCATGTCCAGATCGGCCTGCTGCTGGCCGACCAGGCCCGCCCCGCCATCCCCATGGATCGCGTCATCGCCTGGGAGCTGGAACTGCTGGGCAGCCACGGCATGCAGGCCCATCGCTACCCGGCAATGCTGGAGATGATCCGCCGCGGCCGGCTTCAACCGGAAAAGCTGATCGGCGCCCGCGTCGACCTGGACGAAGGCGCCCGCCTGCTGACCATGATGGACCGCTTCCCCGGCACCGGGGTGACGATCATCGATCGGTTCGGGGCGGGGTGATCGGCGGGGGCGATTGGCGAGAGGTGTGGACCAGGGCGATGCCCGGTCCTGCTCCGCCTCAGGCGTCCAGAGCACGATCACGCGTCGGACCCTGCCAGCCGCGCCCGACGCGCCTCCGGCTTCAACCTCTCGACGCCGTTCGATATGATCGCGCGTCAATTCGCGAACGACCTGCCATGCCGGGCGATCTTCTGCCGCAGCCTCGGCCATGAATGCCGCGCGCAGCTCGGCATCCAGCTTCATCGTAAAGACGGCGTCCTCAGGGGCCGTCTCGCGATCGAAAAACAGGTGAATGGCGGGGCCCGTCCGTGATTCCAAGCGGTTATGAGCGCCCGTCTGGAGAACCGCATGTGGCCCCCGGCCACCCGTCGGCAGCGTAGCCGCGACACCCTGCGTTATGGAAGCGATCCGAGCGATGCGGCGTGGGCCGTCCAGCGCGCCCGATACATGACCCTTAAGACCATCGCTCCTCCCGGCGATGACCCACACATCATGCTTCCCCTCGTCGCAGCATGAGACAGCCGGCCAGACACGCCGGAGACCTCGACGCTGTTGCGCGAGCTACACCGCGGGGTGAGACGTCACCAATCCACGCACCCGCAAGGGTGCGACCGGCCGGCGTTTGCAGAGCCGTCAGCGCCGAAACCGGTTTCAATCCACGCACCCGCAAGGGTGCGACGATCACGAGCAGCGCGCAGGTATCGGCCTGCTGGTTTCAATCCACGCACCCGCAAGGGTGCGACTCCAGAGCGGCCCCCCGCCAGGATCGGGGGTCTGGTTTCAATCCACGCACCCGCAAGGGTGCGACGGATGTCCCGGCGAATGCGCAGCAATTTGCGCATGTTTCAATCTACGCACCCGCAAGGGTGCGACCGAAGCCGTCTTCACGCGGGTCCCACAGATCCTGTTTCAATCCACGCACCCGCAAGGGTGCGACCCTGCGTCAGCTCATCATAAGCGCCCGTGCCCGGGTTTCAATCCACGCACCCGCAAGGGTGCGACAATCCTGGGCATCGCATGATCCCCGCCCTGGCCCAGGTTTCAATCCACGCACCCGCAAGGGTGCGACGGGCCAGCGCCACCAGCCGTCCATCAGCCGGCGCAGTTTCAATCCACGCACCCGCAAGGGTGCGACGCGGGCCGCCGCCCGGGAGCTGGGGCTCTCGGACGTTTCAATCCACGCACCCGCAAGGGTGCGACAAGCTGATCCAGCGTGCCTGTCGCGCCCATGGTGTTTCAATCCACGCACCCGCAAGGGTGCGACTGGGATCATCGACGAGACCACCCTCGCGGCTACGTTTCAATCCACGCACCCGCAAGGGTGCGACTTCGCGTATTTTTCGTGGGCGGCGCGGGGCTGGGTTTCAATCCACGCACCCGCAAGGGTGCGACCTGATCCTCACCACGACCGCGATAACGACAGGTGTTTCAATCCACGCACCCGCAAGGGTGCGACTCTCCCAGGCCGCATCCATCGTCGCCTTCCGGCGGTTTCAATCCACGCACCCGCAAGGGTGCGACTAGACAGGATGGCGCCGTATATGCCCGGAGCACGGTTTCAATCCACGCACCCGCAAGGGTGCGACTCGGTTTTTATCCGCTGCCGTCTGGCAGCGCATGGTTTCAATCCACGCACCCGCAAGGGTGCGACACTGGTCAGCGCCGACCACAAGGTCGGGTCGTTGTTTCAATCCACGCACCCGCAAGGGTGCGACGGCATTGCTGCCAAAGCACAGCTGCCACAGCCCGTTTCAATCCACGCACCCGCAAGGGTGCGACGATGCACTCGACCGGACGCACACGATCTGGATCAGTTTCAATCCACGCACCCGCAAGGGTGCGACACGACCGCCCCGGCAATCAGCCCCTTGGTGGCCGTTTCAATCCACGCACCCGCAAGGGTGCGACGATCGGCCAAAGCCTCTATTGGCCGGCCTGGATGTTTCAATCCACGCACCCGCAAGGGTGCGACCCACCCCCTCTTAATATCCTGAATCCGGGTCCGGAAAAAGGCGATCCGCGCGAACCTCTTCTGGAGGTCATGCCAAAGCATGAACAATAATAAATTGTGAAATTTAACCAATTGAAAAACAGTGGTAATTTTTTCCGCGAACCTCCCGGGATTTTTACGGGAGCTTGGGGTTCGCGCGCGAGACGGGACAGATTTGCAGAGGGCCTGCGAAGGCAGCCGCCCGCCGACCATGATGGACCGTTTCCCCGGCACCGGCGTGACGATCATCGATCGGTTCGGGGTGGGGTGATCAGCGGGGGCCATTGGCGAGAGGTGTGCACCAGGGCGATGATCCAGACGGCATCGCCATGGATCTCGTAGATCAGGCGATAGCTTTCATGTGGGATCAACTCACGCGTACCGGGGATGAGGCCGGCTTTGCCCATCTCGGGATATGCTGTCAGGCGATCTGCTGCACGGTCGAACAGTTCGTCGAGACGTCGGGCGGCATGCGGGTCGCCCGTCGCGATGTACTCCCAGATCGATGCCCGGTCCTGCTCCGCCTCGGGCGTCCAGAGCACGATCACGCGTCAGACCCTGCCAGCCGCGCCCGACGCGCCGCGAAATCAGCTTTGACCTCGTCATTGAGCCGACCTTGTCCGGCACGTATCGACGCGCGTCCGGCTTCAACCTTTCGGTGCAGATAAGTGTCGTAGTCACGGCTCTGACGACGCCGTTCGATATAGTCGCGCATCAATTCACGAACGACCTGCGATGCCGGGCGATCTTCTGCCGCAGCCTCGGCCATGAATGCTGCGCGCAGCTCGGCATCCAGCTTCATCGTAAAGACGGCTTCCTTAGGCACGGCACGTCTCCCCCAAGGTATCTGTGCTGAAAAAGTATAGACACTGTCAGTACCCTGGTGCCATCGCATTCGATGCCGGCCGCCCGGGCCGCTCAATGCCCCGCCGGCCGCTCCGCCGCACCCGGCTTGTCGTGCAGGGCCAGGCGGTCGACGATTGTGAGTTACTGAACGATATGGCACCCGGGATTACCCTGGATCAGGCTGGACGAGGCCGGATAGGGTGCTGATGTGACGGGATAAAACGGGTTTCGGGGGCCGCAGAGCGATTTGCGGCCCCTTTGTCATGTCCGGAAGCGCTCTCAAAGGGCGGCGAGACCAATTGTGGCGAGGTTTGTCACCCTGCCGATTTGGCCGAAGGCGCCGGGCAGCCGGCCGCGGAGCTATGGACGTGAATCGGCAGGGTGAGCTGCGCATCCCGAATCACGTGCAAAGTGGCGTTGGGCGCTTCGGGAGATAAAAAATCTCACATAATCAATGAGATGAACGTTCGCCCGTCATGTCGTTCCCGAAGCGCATCCCGAAAAGGCGTCGGCGCTTGCCGTGCGGTACAGCCGATGGCCGATCCATCGTGAGAAATGGCAACCAGCGGATGCATTCGCGCGCATGAGGCGAATACATCCGCTCGTATTAATCAAACATTAAGAATTCATGGCTCGAAATCACCGGTGGCGATTGTTAAGGGCTTGATAAGCGCGCGATCCGGCTGGGAAGGACCGGATGGCGTGAACGAGGGATCTTTGCGGAGATGAACCAGCTTCAGGCCGGGCGTTTGGCGCTACGGGCCGGGTTGTTCCTGCTGTCCTGAAGCCGCCGCCGCCTGTCGGCGAGGATCTCGCCCAGGGCGATGAGGGCGGCGGCGGGGTCGCCCTGCCGCGGTGCTATCTCGGTGTAGATCCTGCTCGCCTCCTCTCCCAAGGTCCGATCCGGGATCGCTGCGCCCTCGGCACGGTACATCGCCCGCACCGCGTCGACGATCATGCCCATGAGCTGCGGGTCGACCTCGGCAGGGGCTCGTTGATGTTCAGCCGGCGCGCCTGTGAGCAGCCAGTGAAACGTCAATACCCATGGATATCAGCCGTTCCAGAACGTCTACGTCGGGTGAACTCTCTCCCCGTTCGTAGCGGCCATAGGTGTTGAGAGAAACACCCAGAAGAGAAGCCAGCTCGTGCTGTTGCATACCCATATTGGATCTTGTTTCCCGTAGGCGCTTGCCGAATTCGGACGAGCCTCCGGCCCTCTTAGACGTTCGCATCGGGCGCCTCGCAATGTGAATCCCAACGCAAATCTGCGGGCAGGCGGCCTGCTTGCCCCAAGGGGCTGATCCTCAACAAAAATCTCCATATGGCTATCTGAACCAGATTATGGAGATTCATATCGCCAATACGAATCTCCATGAGGGCTTGAAAACTCCATATGGGTATGTCATGTCTATACGAGTGAAGTGACCAGACACCCGACTCAAAACCTGACGTGTGATGTGACATATGACCCTCTCCGTACCGACTGACCCCTATGTGCGTACCGCTTGGATCGTGATGCAGCTGCGACTGCGGAACACGTCCCTGGCGGAAATCGCACGCGCGCACGGTTGGAGCAAGAGCGTCGTAAGCCAAGCTCTGCGATCGCCCCTGTATCTGCAGGAAGTTGCGATCGCAGATGCGCTTGATCTCACGCCCGAAGCCCTGTTCCCGGAACGCTACGATGCTGCCGGCCATCGGCGGCATCCCGTGAAGTCTACTGCCCGCTCCGGGGGGCGCAATGTCGAAGGCAAGCGGCCTCGTAGACATGCAGGTGCTGCATGAAGAGCGGGCGCCGCGACCCCCGGCAACTATCCTTGGAAGATGGGTTCTGGGAAATCCCGCGCGCCCCGCGGCTGGTCTCTGGCAGCCTCGCCTATGGCGAAGAACTGTGTGGGGTCCTGGCCCAGGCTCTCAAGGAAACACCCCTCTCGCGGTCCGAAATTGCGGCCCGCATGAGCGATCTCGCGGCCGCGGATATCAGCGAAGCGACCTTGAACGCGTGGACCGCGCGATCAAAAGACCGGCATCGTTTTCCGTTCGAGTTCGCGGCCGCCTTCGAAGCGGCGACCGATAGTGCCTGCCTGCAAAGCCTGCTCGCCGCCAAGCGGGGAAGCCTTGTCCTCATGGGACAGGAGGCGAGGGATGCTCGTCTGGGCCAGCTGCGGCGGCGCATCGCAGAGTTGCGGGACGAGGAACGGGCCCTCATGGGAGGGCGTCGTCGATGACCGGCAAGCTGCTGCTGTCCGCGCGAGAAATCGCCGACGCTCTCGGCGTTCACAAGCGCGCCGTCCAGCTGCGCGCGGATCGCGGCAGTTGGGCCCATGTGATCGAGGCCCATACGAATGGCCGTCCGATCAAGCTCTATGACGTCACGCGCCTGCCTGCCGAGGTGCGGGAGGAGCTGGCCCGACACCAGCTCACCACCCAGCCCGAGAACCAGGCCGTCGAAGTCCGGTCCGAAAAACTGCCAGAGGTTTCCGCGCCCGCGCCCGCCGTGGCAGCCGCGGACTGGCAGCGGCGGGCGGCAGACGCCCGGGCGGCGCTGCTCGCGGAAGTCGATCGGCTGGCCGAGGTGCACGGGTCGGATCGAGCGATCCGGGCGCTGGTTTCGGCCGCGGCCGATGGGTCGCTGTCGGAGCAGCTGGCGCGCTTCGTGCCGCTCGCGAATGCGCGGTCGGCCGAAGGGGGTGGGCGGACGCTGTCGGAGCGGACCGTGAAGCGGTGGCGGGCGGCACGTGCACGGGAAGGCTGGACCGGGCTGTTGCCGCTGGCGCCGGCGGCCCGGCCTGAGCCGGCCTGGGGATCAGCGCTACTCAGTATATATAGGCGCCCCACCAACCCGCCCCTCACGGAGGCGCTGATCGAGTTGGCGCGGCGCCTGCCAGCTGGTGTCGAGCCGCCGACCTATGCCCAGGCGCGCCACTATCTGGACAAGCTGCCGCCTCAGGTTCGGGAGGCCGGCCGACGTGGCCCGAATGCACTGTTGGGGTTGCGCGGCCACAAGATCAGATCGTCTGAGGGATTGATGCCCATGGATGTGATCACGGCCGATGGCCACGCCTTCAAGTCGGCGGTCGCGCACCCCCAACACGGCCGCCCATTCCGGCCCGAGGTGGTGGCGGTGCTCGATGTCGCCACCCGCATGGTGGTCGGGTGGTCGGTCGGGCTGGCCGAAGGAATGTTGGTTGTCCGGGACGCATACCTTCACGCCTTCACCCGCTTCGGGCGGGCCGGTGTCGCTTATACGGATAACGGCCCAGGTTTCGCGGGTCGTCAGGTCGGCGGAGATGAAATCGGCATGCTCGCTCGCTGCGGTGTAATGCACGAGACATCGACCCCGGGACGGCCGCAGTCGCGCGGGAAAATCGAGCGGCTGATGGCCACATTGTGGGGGCCCGCTGAGCGCGCCTTGCCGACCTATCAAGGGGCGCTGATGGATCCCGAAGCCCTGAAGCGGGTCTCGAAGCGGATCGAGCGTGATGTCAGGTCCACTGGCGGTAGCCGGGTGCTGCTGTCATGGGCGGAGTTCCTGGACCTGCTCCGCGACCGCGTCGATGCCTATAACAACAGCCCGCATCGGGCGCTCCGGCGTGTGCGCGATGACGAGACCGGCCGCACCCGTTACCAAACCCCGGCAGAGGCCATGGCCCAGGCGCGTGCGGATGGCTGGGAACCCGATGTACTGCCACAGGCGCTGCTTGATGACATCGACCGCATCTACGAAGTGCGGACGTGTCAGCGTGGGTGGGTGACCCTGCCTTGGGGGAAGTACTACGACGATCAACTCGTGCCTTACACGGATCAGCGAGTGCGCGTGGGTTACAGCATCCATGACGCGTCGCGCGTGTGGGTCCGCGATGCGTCTGGACGGGCTATCTGCATTGCTGAACGCGATGCGAATGTCGTCCCCGAAGTGTCGGCAGATGCCTTGGAGCACATCGCGCGGCAGCGCCACCGGCGCCGCCTGAAAACCGCTGAGCGACGGATCGAGGAAATCGACGCCGAATTCGCGGGGCAGGTTGTCGAGCACCAATTGCCGGCCACACCGGATATCCCGCGGATCACCAGCATCCGCGTGGCGCCCACTCAGAAACCGACAGAGGCGCCCGCGCCAGCCCTCTCTGCCGCCGCGGCCGAATGGCAGCGCTCGGCGCAGGTGGTCGAGATCCGGCCGGGTGCTGCGGCGCCGGCCGCGGCGACCGAGGCCGAGGTGCGGTACGCCCGGGCGCGGGAGATCGAGCGGCGGGTCGATGCCGGCGAAAGCATCACGGAAAGCGAGTCGTCCTGGCTCGCGAAATACAGGACCAGACCCGAATACCGGGTCAGACGGGATCTTGAGGAACAGCGCGCGGCCATCCTCGCGCGCTGAAGGAGGATCGATGAACAAAATCAACAATTTGCGCTCCCGCGCCGACCGGCTCGGTCTGTCGATTATCCGGATCACCACACACGCGGAAGCGCGTGCCGAAGGCGGGCACATCTATACCTTGGCCCCGGTGGACTGGACCGATATCGAGGCCGAGGCGGCCCCGGTGGTGACGTGGTCGTTGACCGAAATGGTGGCGGCCCTGACTGAGATTGAGGCGATCAACGCCGCCATCGCCACCGAGGTGAGGGATATCGCGATGATGGAAGCCGGCGTCGCCCGGGAACGGCGGCGCTGAATTTGACACGCCTGCCCGCCCGGGAAATCGGGCTGAAGGCGGGGCTGCGGCCGCAGAGACAACCATTGGTACTTATTCAGGAGTATTGAGAATGCACACGGTTGCGCCTTTGACCAATGTTGCCCTCTTCAGGGAACTCGCCGGCCGCCTCTGCGGCCGCCGCGGCCATCTGCCGGGCATCGGCGTGTTCTACGGCCCCTCGGGGTTTGGCAAGACCTGCGCCTCGACCTATGCGGCGAACGAGTTCAGGGCCCATTACCTCGAACTCGGGCGGTTGTGGACCACCAAGAAGTTCTTGGAACACCTCGCGCGGGCGGTGGGCGCTCCAGCCCGCGGCACCACGGCCGACCTCCATCAGGCCGTGATCGAGGCGCTGGCGGCAGCCCCAACCCTGCTGATCATCGACGAAGCCGACCACGCCGTAACCAAGGGCTACGACGAGGCCCTGCGCGACATCCACAACAAGACTGGTGCGCCGGTGATCTTGATCGGCGAAGAGCTGCTGCCTCAGGCGATGCGGCGGAACGAGCGGCTGCATAACCGGGTGCTCGCCTGGACGGCCGCGCAGCCGGCGACGGCAGACGATGCCGAGGTCCTGGCCAAGCTGTACGCTCCCGAAGTCGCGATGACCCGCGATCTGACCGACCGCATCGCGATCCAGGCCGATGGCCGGATCCGGCGGATCTGCGTCGGGATCGATGCGGTGCGCGACTGGGCGGAAGCCGAAGGCCTCGACGTCGTCGACGCCGCCCGGTGGGGCGATCGGCCCCTGTGGGATGCCGCGCCGTCGAAGATGCGGAGGATCTGATGGCCCGCCGCTCGATCAAGATCATGGCGGAACTGGCAGAGGCCGAGGCGCCGCGCGGTCATCAGGCCTATTGGCGCCTGATTCGCGAGGCCTGCCTCGCCCGGGGCGAGGTCACGGTGCGCGAGGTGGCCGAGGCCTGCGCCGCGACCCGGTCGACCCGGGCCACGATCATCGGCTACATGGCCCGGCTGGGCCGGGCCGGGATCCTGACCCGGCTGCGGGTTGGCGCCCATGGAACCACTGTGTGGGGCCTGGCAGAGGACCCCGGCCCGCTCACCCCGATGATCCGCCGCGACGGCACGCGGTACACGCGGGGGCTCGGGCGCGAGCAGATGTGGCGCACCCTCACGATCCACAAACGGGTCACGGCCCGTGACCTCGCCTACTGGGCGAGGACGACCGACGTCTCGGTATCGGAGGCGTCAGCGAAGGAATACTGCGAGGCGCTGACCGCAGCCGGCTTGCTCGTGAGAACCCGTGAAGCGGGCCGCATGGTCTACGAGCTGCTGCCCTCGGCCCTCACCGGCCCGTTGCCCCCTGCCGTGATCGAGCTGAAGGCGGTCTATGACCGCAACACCGGCAAGGTGCTCGGCCGGCCGATCGCGCGCGAGGTCGGCGATGGGTAAGCGCGGCCCGAAGAAGGGTACCCCGCAGCCCGGCACTGACCATGTCGGCACGGCGATGGCGGCATGGGGGCACGACCTGCCGGACTGGGTGCGGGCTCTGGCCTATGCCGCCCAGACCCGGACTGCGAACGCCGTGGCCTACCAGATCCGATACGACCCGATGGTCGTCCACCGGGTGCTGCGTCGGACCTATGACGGCTCTTACGCGCGGGTCGAGGCGGCTGTGCGCGGCCTGATCATCCAGGCCGTCGACTGCCCCGTCCTGGGGCGCATTGACGAAACGCGGTGCCGTCGGATCCGGACGGATCCGCGGCCGCCGACCAGTTCACACCTCGCGATCCAGACGTGGCGCGCCTGCAAGACGTGCCTGTACGGGGTCGCCGCAACCGGAGGACGCAAATGACCCCGTCTACGGAAATCCGCGAGCTGGTCTCGCGGCTCGACAAGGCCGCCCCCACTGAGATCCCTGCCCATGAGTGGGAACAGGTGGTGGCGCTGCTGCTGTGTATCGCGGCGCGCGTGCGGGAGATGGAGATCGATCTTGCCGCGCGGGTCGCGCGCGAGAGGGCCGCGGCCGGGATGGGCAAGGTCATCCCGCTGCGGCGGCTGTAACTGGCAGAGGCCATGTCCGAACTCGACCGCCTGGAAGCGATCGAACAGCGCCTCGCCGCGCTGGAAGCGGCTCGCCCGACACCCGAGCCGGCGGCGTGCGTCACCACTGAGGACGCGATCGCAGATGCTGAGCGGGACGTGCTGGACCTACTGATCTGGCAGTTCGGGCGGGCATGGATGCCGACACCATTGAGGGCCGCGGTGCAGCGGCTCGCATACCTCAAAGGGTACGATTTATGACCAATACCTACGACGACGCCAGAAAGGTGTTCAAGAAGACGCTCCGGCAGAAGGGCTCGACCTGCGGGGCTGTCGCGGCGCTGGCAAGGGCGGCCGAGCTGGCAACCGGACTGCCTGAGGACAGTCACTTGCGCAATTGCGTCTCGCGCCGGATCGTTGCCTGCTGGGCGGCGGCGGAGGGCATGAACCCCCTGGACCTACTCCAGGTCCGGGCCGTCACCCCCAAGCTGATCTGGCTTACCAGCGCACCGATGATGGTCCGGACCGTCGGCGGCGGTGAGCGGGGCGCCATGCTGTCGTCCCTGGCCTTCTTGCTGTCGCCCCGGTCCTACGCGGAGCAGAAGAAGAAGGTCGTGCCCCATTGGACCGACCGCGACGGGGAGCCGCTGGAATACGCGGTGACCCACTATCGGGCGATGACGCCCGACGAGCTGGTCGCGTGGGGGCACGGGCGATGACCGCAGATCTCACCCGCATCCGCGCCCGGATCCAGGCGCTTCGTGCGATGACCACGGACCGCGGGTGCACGCCCGCGGAAGCGCTGGCAGCCGCGACCAAGGCGGCCGAGCTGCTGGCCGCGCACGGCCTGGACGAAGCGGCCCTCGAAACCGCCCTCGCCGAGGCCCGGGAAGTCGAGCTGGCTGGCCGGCGGACGCCGCTCGACAACCTGTGGCCGGTGGTCGCGCTTTTCGCGGATTGCCGCTGCTATCACTCGTCGTCCTCATCCGGTGGGCGGGTGATCGTCTACTTCGGCGCGCCCGCGGCGGTGCTGGTCGCCGAGTATGTGCACGAGGTGATCCGCAGGGCGGCGGGTGATGGGCTCGCCGCCTACCGCGCCTCTGCCGATTATCAGCGCCGGCGGCTGCCCAAGACCCGCGCGGCGGCTGCGAGGGCCTGGCTCACCGAGTTTGTTGTCTCGGTCGGCCAGCAGCTCGTCCTCGGGCTCTGGAAGAGGAAGGGCCTGGATGGGGTGTCGCCCGAGGATGGGGTCGCTCGCATCCAAGCCGCCCTGTCACCCCTGGACGACGAGCTGGCGCGCCGCGGGATCGCGCTCCGGCGCAAGCGCCCCCTCGCCGCGGGGAAGACCGCAGTCAAGGACATCGGCCGGGCCAAAGCCGCGGGGGCGGCCGCCGGCCGGGCCGTGAGGATTGATGCGCCGCTTCGGGGCGCGGCCCCGGCGGCGGGCCTCTTGGGGGAGCAGTGATGGCCGACTATCCGATCAACATCCCGGCCTTGTGGGTGCCGGCCGTCGTGAAGGGCATCAAGACCCAGCACCGGCTCCCGATCCCGCTGATCCATCCGGAGGGGCGAACGCTGGCGAGCCTCATGCCCCTGCCGGTGCCCTACAAGCCCGGCGACCGCCTCTGGGTCCGGGAAGCCCACGCGCTCTGTCATGCCTACGGCCAGGACCGATCCGACGAGGTGCGGTGGGGTCCGTGGGGCGGGCTGCCGATGGCCGTTGCCCCGACGCTGGACCGCGTCTGCTACTACCGGTCTGCGTTCGATCGGGCGGACCCGCCGCGGTGGCGGCCGAGCACCGGCCTGCCGCGATGGGCCAGCCGGGCCACGCTGGCGCTGACAGACGTCCGCGTCGAACGCCTGAAGGATATCAGCGAGGCGGACATCTTCGCCGAGGGCGTGAGACGCATCGAGATGGGCCCGACCTGGGCGGATCGATACGCTCTCGAACCGCTGACGCCCGCCGACACGCTCAGGTCGCGGTCGCCGTCATGGGTGATGCCCATCGCTGCCTTCGGCGCGGCATGGGGCCGCATCTACGGCACTTGGGGCCCCAAGGGCTGGTGCGCCAACCCCTGGGTGGTCGCTCTGACCTTCACTCTCACCCCTCACAACATCGACAAGGTGACGCCATGACCGAGGTCGCAGGTATCTTCGGCGACGTTCTGCGCTCGTATATCGAGCGGATCGAGCGGCTGGAGGAAGAGAAGGCCGGCATCGCGGCGAACATCCGCGAGGTCTTCGCCGAAGCCAAGGGCAACGGCTTCGATACGAAGGTCATGCGGCAGCTGATCAAGCTCCGCAGGATGGAGCCGCAGGACGTGGCGGAGCAGGACGACCTGCTCGACCTCTACAAGCGCGCGCTTGGGATGCCGCTGTCATGACGGGCGAGCTGGAGACGGCGATCCGTGGCATCGACGTGGCGGCGCCGGGCGCGGAAGCCGATGCCTATGCCATCTGGCGGCGCGCCATTGCGGCCGCCGGGGAGGCCCGCGCCCAGCAACTCGTGGCGGATGAGGCGGGCTGGCAGTGGTCGGCACTGCGTCGGTGGTTCCACCGCCGCCACCACCGCGCCGTCGCTTCGCGGGCGGCTGCTGAGCGGGCGGCGGCTGAGCATGCCCTCGACGTGGTGCGGGCGCGGTACCTGGAGATCCTCAGGGCAGTTCGGGAGACGGGTGAATGAGCTATCAGACGATCCTGGCCCGCGCGGCCGATGACCTCGATCAGATCGTCGACGATCTCGATCTGGCCGCCCGGCTGGCGCCGCGCGACGAGCGCATGGCGATCACTGCCCGGGCGCTCCAGGCGCACGATATGGCGACGAGGCTGCGGGAGTGGGCGTCGGGCGCCAAAGGCATGCGGGGCCGACGGGGGGTGGTGATCTTGGACGAACTGGCCGCCTTCGGGCGGCTGCGGGAGATGATCAAGAAGGGGGGCGCGAAGCATGGCGGGTAGTGACCTGGAGGCCCTGGGAGAGGCCTACGACGAGGCGCACCTCCGCGAGACGGAGGCCCGCCTCAAGATGTTGCGGGCCGAAAAGGCCGCGAAGACGGCCAGGGCGGCTCACGCCAAGGCGGAAAAGGCATGTGACGCAGCCCGCAATCGGTGGCTGACGGCCTACCGGCCGGCAGCAGGGGGCGACGATGGCAGCGAATGAAGCCACCGCCGCCGCCGCGGCCTACGCGGCCGCCCAGGCCGCGGCCCTCGACGCCGAGCTTGCCTGGGATGCTGCGCGGGCGGCCGCCCGCCACGCCCGCGACGTCTGCGCCGCGGCGCAGCGCCGCCGGCGGCTGGCGCGGGCCCAGCTGCTCGCCGTGATCGGGGAGGCCGCCCATGGCTAACCTGCCCCGCTATGTCACCACGATCCCCTACGGGGCCCTTGAGGCCTATCTGGAGGCCGGGTGGCAGATCCTCTCCGAGGGCCCTCTGGCGGTTTCGGTCGTGATCGACGTGCCGGACGATTTGCCGGCCGACGAAATCGCCGAGCTGAACACCCCCGATTTGAGGGCTGCCGTCGATGCGGCCCTGAAGGAGGCCCGCCATGGATGACAGGACGCTGCGGCTTCGGACCGTGCGGGCCGCCGCCCGGGAGCTGGGGCTCTCGGACGATGGTCTCCGGGACATCTATGCCCGCACCATCGGCAGTCGCTCGGCCGCGGCCGCGTCGGCCGCCGACCTCGGGCGAGTGCTCGATGCGCTGCGGGCGGCCGGGTGGGCGCCGAAGTCGCGCCGGCGCAAGGGCGATCGACGCCCGGCCGGGTCGGCGCAGGCCCGCAAGATCCGGGCCCTGTGGGTATCCGCGCACAATCTCGGCATCACCTATGACCCGTCGGAGACGGGCCTGGGGGAGTGGATCGAGCGGCAGACGGGTATCAGCGCCATGAACTGGGTCGACCCGGCCACGCTCGCGAAGGTGATCGAGGCCCTGAAGGCGTGGATCGCCCGTGAGGGCGGGGTCGACTGGCCGCCGGCCGATGCGGGGCCGCTGGAAGCGCGCCGGGCGGTGATCGAGGCCCAGCTGCGGCGGGGCGGGCAGCTTGCGGCCCAGGTCGACCTCGGCCGGATGGGGGCTTCGGAACTCGACGCCGTGATCGCTGCCCTTGGGGTGGAAGTCCGCCGGCGGAGGGCGGCATGAAGCCCCTGCCGGGCTGGCCGGCGGCCGCCACCGCGGCCCATGCCCGCCACACCGCCGCTGGTGGGCGGCTGGTGGCCGAGCGGGTGGTGATCCGTCATCGGCCTGAGGGCAGTCGTCACGTCCTGCGGGTTCGGTGGCGGTGGAGGGACGGAACCGAAGTGCGGGGCACTTGGTGCTGGGTGGTGATGCCCGGCGAAAACCTCAAGAGGTGACGCCATGACCTGGACCCCGAAGCCCGACACCCTGCCCGGCATGCTGTCGATCGTGGCCCGCATCGCCGGCGTCGACGCCGCCCTGCGGCTGGCCGAGGCGCACGGGGGCACCCGGCTGTACGTGCCCCGCGACGTGCGGCCGGGGCACGAGCTGGCGCGGGTTCTGGGCGTCCAGGCGGCCCGGCTGGTGTGCCGGTCGGAACTGGGTGGCGACACGCACCCCGTGCCTTCCGCGGCGCCGCTGATCCGGGCCACCCGGGCGCGGCGGCTGAGGGCGGAGGGCTGGACCCATGCCCGCATTGCCCGCGAGCTGGGCATCACCGAGACCCACGCGGCCCGCCTGACCGCCGGCGTCGCCCGCGGCAATGGCGGGCCGGACGACGTGGAGCCCGCGCCCGTCTGCCCGACCTGCGGGCGGGCGCATCGCCGGCGGCTGCGGCGGCAGGATGGGCGGCAGTTGGATCTCGACCTACCCGGCGGATGTGAACATCTGTCCCCCTGATCGCGCCCGCCGGCCCGCGCGAAAATCGTGGCCATGGTCACGATCCTCCCGACGGGCGATCCCCAGCCCGACACCTCGCCCGACGCCCGCTATCGAGCGGCCGTCGGGCGTCTCTTACTCCACGAGGGTGGTCTCGCCGATGACCCGGCCGATCCGGGTGGGATCACTCAGTGGGGTGTCTCGATCCACTACCTGCGCCGCCTGAGTGCGGCCGACCGTCGCCGTCTCGCCCAGGCCGGGCTCGCGATCCCCTCGCAGGTGACGGCCGACACCATCCGCCGCCTGACGCGGGCGGATGCCGAGATCATCTACCGCGTGCTGTGGTGGGATGCCCTCGACTACGCGGCCCTGCCTGACCCGCTCGCGAGCAAGGCTCTCGATCTCGCCGTCAATATGGGCCCCGTGCAAGCGCACAAGCTGATCCAGCGGGCCTGCCGCGCCCACGGTGAGGCGCTGGCCGAGGACGGCGCGCTCGGCCCGATCTCGCGGGCGGCGATCGCCCGGATCGGCCCTGATCTGATCCACGCAATCCGATCTGAAGCCGCTGGATATTACCGGCTGCTGGCGGCCACGACGCAGTTCGGCGCGCGCTTCGTGCGCGGCTGGCTGTCGCGCGCCTATGACGAGGTCTGACATGACGATCCGCACCCTGCTCGCCCGCACATCCTTCATCCTCTCAACCCTGGCGGCCATGGCAGTTCTGCTGCTGCTGCTGTCGGCCCTGGTCGCCAATGTGGTCTATGCCGCCGACACCACCGCCAGTGCCGCGACGGCTGCCGTCGGCCCGGTGATCGAGAGCGTGCTCGGTGCGATCGGCGTGATCGCCGGCGGCTATGCGGTGCGGCTGATCAACCGTGCGGTCGTCTGGCTGGGGCTGGAGCAGGACGCCCGAGTGCGGGCGTACCTGGAAGACGCCACCCTGTCGGCGATCGATTATGCGACCCAGCTGCTGGGCGCCGCCATCACCACACCCGAGGGTAAAACCCAGGCCGTCGAAGTGGCCGTCAACTACTTGAGGCGGAGGGTGCCCGATGCCCTCTCGCGGTTTGACCTCGCTGGCGCGGACGGCGCGGCGGACCTCTGGGATTACGTCACCGCCCGCCTCCCCGGGAGGTCCACCAATGGCTGACGACGCCGACATCGCAGCCGACCGGGCGGCGCAGGCGGCGGCCGACGCGCTCGCCCGCCACCTCCGCCGCCCGCGGCCTGTGGGGCGGCCGACCTGCCGGGTCTGCGGGGATGCGATCCCCGCTGAGCGGCGCGCAGCGCTGCCTTGGGCGCGGACCTGCATCGACTGCGCCAAGGCAGAGGAAAGGGAGAGGCGATGCCGGAGTGGCTGAAGGACATCGTGCCGGCCCTCGGTATCGTCGTCATGGCGACGGGCACGCTCGTGGTGCCCGTGCTGTCATGGGTGGTGCGGCGCGGGCTCGTCTCTCAAGACGACCTGCGCGAGACGCTGGTCCCCGTCCAGGCCGGTCTGTCGGATCTCGCCGGCCGGCTTCAGCGGATCGAAGGTGAGGTGCGGCACATGCCGGCCGCCGACGATATCGCGGAGCTTGCCGAGCGGACGCAGCGCCTTGAAGCCGACATCCGCCACCTGCCCACCGTCGAGGATGTCGCCGCCCTCCGCGAGGCCTTGGCCCGCCTGGAGGGCGGTATCGCGACGGTGGGCGAGGAGCAGCGCCGTCAAGGCCGCGCCATCGAGCGGGTCGAGGAGTACATCATCAGGAGGCTCGAAGCGAAATGAGCGACCATGACCTCTCGGACCGGATGGACCCCGCCGCCGGCCGGCGACTTTCGATCCTGCGGATCCTGGTCGAACAGGAAGGCGCGGCCAATGAATCCGTCATCGGCGCGAACCTCTGGGCTCTGAAGTATCGCGGCATGTCCTCGGCGCCAGATACGGTGCGAGAGGACATTGAACACCTCCGCGAAGCCGGACTGGTCAAGACGGACTGGTATCGCGGCATGGTGCTCGGCGCCGAAATCACCCCCCGCGGCCGCCTCTACCTGCGTCGGCAGGTGCCGGCGGTGCCGGGCGTGGCATACCCCCTGATCGGCGACTGATCCCATGGCGCGCCCGAGCAAGGTGGACCGGCTGCCGCCCGAGATCCTGGACGCGATCCGGGGTCTGCGCCAGCGCGGGCACACGATCGACGAGATCCGCTCTCACCTCGACGGCCTGGGCGTGACCGATGTCAGCCGCAGTGGGCTGGGGGTCTACATCAAACGTCTCGACGAGCTTCGCGCGCGGACGATGCAGGCGCGGAGCGTGGCGGAGGCGGTGGTCGACCGTCTCGGCGACGACGCCGATGACGATGTCATGAATCGCGCCTCGATCGAGCTTCTGCAGGGGCTGATTTTGAAGGTGTCGCTGGCGGGCGCTGGCGATGGTGCCACCCTCGACCCTAAAGAGCTGATGATGCTGTCATCGGCGATTAAGAACGCGGCCAGCGCGAGGAAGGTGGACGCGGACCGCGTGCTCCAGGCGGAGAAGCGGGCGGCCGACAAGGCGCGGCGCGAGGCCGCCGAAGCCGCGGCTGCGACCGCCAAGTCGGCCGGCGCCTCCGCCGATCTGATCGCCAAGCTCACCCGGGCCGTGCTCAAGGTCGACGTATGAGTAGCGCCGACCTGCTGCTGAAATACCAGCGTCGCTTGCTTGAGACGGTCAGTACGCATGCCTTGACCGTCGTTGAGAAGTCGCGACGCATTGGAGCGACCTGGGCTCTAGCCTTCCTGGCGGTCCTCACTTCGGCGGCCAGCAAGGCGGCGGGCGGATCGAACGTCTATTATCTGGGCACCAGCTTGGAAATGGCGCGAGAGTTCATCCAGGCCTGTGCGGACTGGGCGGCAGGCATCAATGAGATCGCCGGCGAGGCGGAAGAGTTCATCTTTGAAGACCTCTTGCCAAGTGGCGAAACGCGGTCAATGCAGGCCCTGCGCATCCGTATGGCATCCGGCTATGTGATCGAGGCCCTGCCGTCAACGCCCCGTGCACTGCGCGGCCGGCAGGGGCTGGTGCTGATCGATGAAGCTGCCTTTGTCACCGACCTTGAAGAAATCCTCAAAGCAGCGCTGGCCCTCACCATGTGGGGCGGTCGGGTGGTGGTGCTCAGCACTCATGATGGTGCTGACAACCCGTTCGCGGCGTTGGTTGAGGACGTGCGGGCCGGCCGCGTCACGGGCGCCGGACTGGTGCGGATTACCTTTGATGACGCGGTTGGCGATGGTCTCTACGAGCGTATCAAGTTCACCGGTCGCCATGGCGGCCGGACAAAGGACGAGTGGATCACACTCATACGCGGGATCTACCGCGATAACGCAGACGAGGAACTTGACGTCATCCCACGGACCGGAGGTGGCGCCTACTTCAAGGCGTCGCTGCTTGCTCAGGTCCGGGATCCTCAGATCCCGGTAATTCGGTGGACGGCGCCGGCCGACCTGCTGGCCGCCGGCTCGACTGGCATGGTTGCCGTGGTAGACGACTGGATTGAGGACGTGCTTGCCGCGGTCATTGACGCCATGCCGGTCCCCGCGCGATCTGTGCTCGGCACGGACTTCGGACGCACCGTCGACGCCACGTGCATCTGGGCGCTCGCCGAAGTGGCGAATCAGTGGATCACGCCCTTCGTTGTTGAACTCCGGAACGTGCCGTTCAAGGCTCAGGAACGCATCCTGGTGTGGCTCGGTAAGCGCCTGGGCCGTCTACATCACATGGCCCTTGATGCAACTGGCAATGGTGCCGCACTTGCGGAGGCCATGACGCTGGAATTCGGCGGCCGCCGAGTGTCGGAAATCAAGCTGTCGACGGAGTGGTATCGGGAACATATGCCCCGGTGCAAAGCGGCAATGGAAGATGGCGACCTGCCGGTACCGGCGGACCCGGATGTCGAGGCGGATTACCGCGCGATCGAACTTATCCGCGGGGTGCCACAGGTGGGCAGCCGCCGCAGCAAGGGCCGAGACGGCCTGCCACGGCACGGCGATACCGTGATCGCCGCCGCGCTGGCGATCTTCGCGCGCGATCAGCGGGGCGGCCCCTCGGGTCCGATTGGATCTCTTGAGGACGGCGATGTCGACCACCAGGATGAGCGTGCGGTGATCAGCGACTATGTCGGCGCCCTGTCCGGCACTCTCGACGACTACCGGAGGATGTGATGCCCGAGAAACCGACACCCGGAGAGATTGCCGGCATCGCGTCCGATCCGTGGATGCCCGCTTATACAGGCCTCCTCACCCCCCAGGATGACGTCATCGCGCGTCGCGGCGGCCCACAGGGTGCCGCCCTGTATGACGAGGTGAGGCGCGATCCCGAGGCCTTCACAGTCCTTTCAAAGCGCACCATGGCGGTGATCGAAAGGGAGTGGCGGGTGGATCCGGCGAGCGACCGCCGCGCAGACAAGCGGGCGGCCGAGGTCGTGCGCGCCCAGCTCGACGAGATCGGTCTGGACCGGCTCACCAAGGGGCTGCTCGGCGCTATCCTGAAGGGGTACGCCGTCGCCGAGGTGATGTGGGAGCATCGCGACGGCCTCTGGATTGCTGCCGCGGCCAAGACGCGGAACCAGCGGCGGTTCAGGTTTGATGCGTCGGGTAACCTGCGCTTGCTGACCCGAGGTTCGATGCTGGCCGGGATCGAGGTGCCGGCCAGGAAGATGGTGGTACACCGCTACACCATCCACGATCACGATGATGATCTGTATGGCTGCGGCATCGGGTCGGTGATCTATTGGCCGGCGCTGTTCAAGCGGCAGGTGCTGGCCGCTTGGCTTCAAAGCAATGAGCGGCACTCGGACCCGACCACTTGGGCGCAGTACAGCGGCCAGTATGACCAGTCACGCCAGAAGGAAATCCTTGATCATCTGCGCAATCTGGGCCGCAACGGCAAGATTGTGACCCCGGACGATATCTCGATCGCTTATCTCCAGGCGGCGTCATCTGGTGGCAGCTATCGTGAACTATCCGAGTATCTCGACCAGATGCTTACCAAGGCGGTCCTGGGCGAGACGTTGAGCACATCGGCCGGCGACAACGGGTCGCGGGCGCTCGGCGAGGTCCACAACGACGTCCGCCTCGCACTCGCGAAGGCCGATGCGGACCTTGTCTGCGACACCATCAACCGAACTCTCGTGCGCTGGATTATCGAGGTGAACGCGCTGCCGATCGCGGCCGGCTACCCGAAGCTCTGGCGCGACTTCTCAGAGCCGGATGACCTCGACAAGCTGTCCGAGCGCGACGAACGGCTCGATCGCATGGGCTACCGCGCCCCGGTGAAGTACATCAACGATACCTACGGCGGTGACCGGGTCGATATCAAGGCCACCCCGCCCGCCGATGCCCCGGCGTCGGCCGAAGCCGCTCCCGACCCGTCCTTTGCCGAGGCCGTCGGCGTCCCGGTCGACCGCGTGCCCGACGTGCTCGCGTCGCGTGCCCTGGCCGAGACCGCGCCCGCCCGCGCCCGATTGATCGACCGTCTCCGTGAGATCTGGATGTCGGCCGGGTCCTATGATGAGCTGATCCAGCTGCTGCTCCAGGCGTCGCCGGACCTGGACGTGTCGGATGTCGCGTCGGTGCTCGCTGACGCGCTGGCGGCGGCTGATGTGATCGGCAGGTCGGAGGTGACGACGGATGGCGATTGAGGCGGTGGATGTACCGTTCCCGGAAGCGATCGAACACCACAGGGCGAAGGTGTCGATCCCCACGGAGGCCTGGACTGACCTCTATGGAGCAGCTCATGCGAGAGCATTCACTGTCGCGGGCGCCTCACGCGATGCCTTGCTCGGCGATCTGCGGGTCGCCGTCGAGAAGGCAATCACCAAAGGCACCAGCTTCAAGGAGTTCCAGCGGGATTTCGATGATCTCGTCGACCGGCACGGCTGGTCGCATACGGGCACCCGCGAATGGCGCGCCCGGTTGATCTACCAGACCAACATTCAGACGGCCTATCAGGCCGGCCGGTGGGCGCAGATCATGGATCCGGACATCGTCCGCATGCGGCCGCATCTGCGGTATCGGCATTCGGGGTCCAAGCATCCACGACCGGAACATCTGAGCTGGAACAACCTCGTCCTGCCGCGGGATGATCCGTTCTGGAAAACCCACTACCCGCCCAATGGGTGGGGCTGTGGCTGTTGGGTGGAGCCGATCACGGATCGTCAGCTGGCCAGACTCGAAGCCGATCCGAAGAACCAGGTCAAGCGTGAAGCGCCCCAGGACGGTACGTACACCTGGACCGACCCTCGCACCGGCGACCGCCGCGAGATCCCGCGCGGGATCGATCCTGGGTGGGATTACAACGTCGGCGAGGCCAGTCAGGGGATCGTACCCCCTGAACTGGCCCAGCCGCTGCCTGACTACGGCGAGCCGTCGACGCTGCCCGATCTGCCGCCGCTGCCGCCGATCAGGCCGGTAGACCCAGCCCGATTGCTGCCCGAAGGGCTGTCGGAAGACGAGTATGTCGATCGGTTTTTGGCTGAATTCGGCGCCTCGCAGCGCCTTGGGCGCGAGCATCGCGACCCGTCCGGCGGGGTGATCCTGATCGACCGTGAGCTGTTCGTGCAGCGGGACCAGGCCGGTCAAGAGGTGGCCCTGAAGGCGACCAAGCGCGGTCGCGAGCGCTATCTGCTGCTGCTGGCAGACGCGATCCGGGATCCGGACGAGATCTGGGTGGACTGGGCCGGCGCCGCGTCCGGCACGCCGGCCCTGCGGCGGACCTATCTGCGCCGCGCCGGGCTGCCCGACGGGCGAGAGCTGTTCGCCTATTTCAGCTGGGCAGCCCGGGGCTGGGAAGGCGTCACCGCCTATGACACCAAGGGCAGCTATCTGGCCCGCCAGCGACGCGGGGCGCTGCTCTACCGCCGTCCGGATCTGCCGGACGAAACCGATCCGCCGACAGAGTAAGGGCGGATCCGGCCGACCGGACCCGCCCGCATCGCGCGACCTACCGAGGGCGTCGGCGCCTCAGCCGCCCGACAGGGTGATGATGGTGGCGCCGCCCCGAAACCGCAAGAGGTGCCCCCATGGCCGGTGCCGGCCTTACGACAGTCGACAATCTGACCGGTCCCCTCCAGGCCCTGGCGCGCGGGCTGACCCATCCTGCTGATCTGATCGCCAATCTCGGCGCAGCCCTCGTCGCGTCCACGAAGGACCGGTTCCTGACCGAGACGGCGCCGGATGGCAGCGCGTGGGAAGCGCTCAATCCGCTCTATGCCAAGGGCAAGAAAGGCCCTGGTATCCTCCGGGAGGGGGGCGCCATGGGCGGCCTGATGTCGACGATCGTCTGGCAGGCCGACGGCGACAGGCGGCTGGAGGTCGGTACGAACCGCATCTATGCCGCCGCTCATCAGTTCGGGGCGATCATCGTCCCCAAGACGGCCGCGCAGCTGGTGTTCGAAATGGCTGGCCGGCTGTTCGCGGCGGACATCGTCGTCATCCCCGCCCGCCCTTATCTCGGGCTGTCTCAGGAAGACGCCGAGGACATGCTCGATCTGGCGGCCGACTACGTGCAAGGGTTACTCACCCGGTGATCAGCTGCACCAGAGCCAGGGCTTCGCGCCGCACTGACGGGACAGCCAACATCGGGTCGCGCCGCTCGATCGCGACGGCCAGCGAGACGCGCTCGATCGCGAGCACGTGCATGGGGCGCAGCGTGGTCTTGCCGGCTTCCAGGTCTATGATGGCATTGCGGCTGACGCCCATCCTGGCGCCCAGGTCGGCCTGCGTGAGACCCAGCTGGTCACGGGTGATCTTGAACTCGTCGCGGGTCATCTTGCGCTCTCCGAAGGGGTATGGCACGGTTTCGGGGAGCGGTGCCGAGAGCCACCTCGGCACCGCCCTCCGGGTTACAAGCGGATGATGATGGTCAGGGTGACCGTCAGCCGCTTGGTCCGGACCTTGAGGGTGAGCTTCATCTCTTTTTCCTCTCGGTCCATGTCAGGCACCATTGCCTGACAAGACCTATAATGCAAGGAAACCGTGCATCCGTCAATGCGGAAGTGCGGTTTCTTTGCATTTTTAGGCCCGCGCGGATACCCCCCCCCGAAGCGGCCAGCGGGCCGGCATGGCGCCCAATATCTTGCGGATATGCCCAATACGCCGCCCAGACCATCCAAGGAAGCTGATCTTGGCTTCTGGAGTCCGTTCGGAGTCTGCTGACGAGATCGCGCTGTATGGGGCCTCTAGGCGGCGCGGAGCGACGGCGACGGCGGTATGACATCTGTCAGCCTGACCCGAGCGGTGCGGGGGCGTCAAAATCGGCCCCATGAAACCGATCGAAGTGTTGAGCCTGGGATCCCACCACCCCGCGTCCGGGGGGCCTCCCCTGACCTTTGGGCCACGGGAGCTGGATGAGATCGCCAGCTCGTATGACCCCAAGCTCCACCGCGCGCCGATCGTGATCGGCCATCCGCGGACCGACGATCCGGCCTGGGGCTGGATTGCGGCGGTCCGTGTGGAGGGTGGCCGGCTGGTCGCGGTTCCGGAGGCGGTGGATCCCGAGTTCGCCGACTTGGTTCGGGCCGAGCGCTACGCAAAGGTCTCCGTGCGCCTGTATCCGCCGGACGCCCCGAGCAATCCGACGCCCGGGCGATGGCACCTCCGGCATGTGGGATTCCTGGGCGCGACGCCCCCGGCGGTCAAAGGCCTGCGGCCGATCGAGTTCGGCGACGCGGCAGACTGCATCGACATCGAGCTGTCCGAAGGCGCGGCACCCATCCGCGCAACCGGCCGCGGGCTGGAGATTGTGACCCGCACGCTGCGGCGGGTCAGGGACTGGCTGACGGAGACGCAGGGCGCGGAGGCGGCAGATCGGATCATCTCGGCCGCTGAACTCGCGGCCGCCGATCAAGAGGCCCGCGATGCAGCGGGCTATCACCCCCTGCCGGCCGAGGACCAGGCGCCCGGGCCGGCATTCGCGGAGCCGTCCCGGGCGCCGAAATCGGAAGAGGAACGCATGACCGCCACCACCACACCCGCGCCGACGGGGGGCGACCGCGAGGCGGACCTCGCGCGCAGGGAGCAGGAAATCGCCGCCCGCGAGGCGGCGCAGATCCAGCGCGAGCGCGACGCGGCCGAGGCGCTGCGGCGCCAGCGGATCGCCGATGATCGGATGGCTGTCGCCCAGGCCGTCGAGGCGGGGCGGCTGCCCAGGAGCCTTCAGGCGCGCGCTGAGGCGGTGTTCGCTGAGCTGGCGACCGCTGACGGATCTGTCGAATTCGCCGAGGGCGGGGAGGTCGTTAAGACTTCCGCCCGGCAGGCGCTGCGCGACCTGATCGCCAGCCTGCCGCTGCCTGTCCACACCGGCGAGATCGCGGCCCCCGACGCCGATGGCCCGAGCTTCGCCGAGCAGACCGACGCCACCGCCGTGGCGGCCATGATCGAAGACCTGATCGCCACCGAACGGGCGCGCGGCCGCATCCTGTCGCACGCCGATGCCGTGGCGCAGCTGCGCCGGCGGGGGGGTGCCTGATGTCGAATGCGAAGGTCATCAAGGCCTGCGTCGCCGCCGTCAATCTGACGCACGGCCGGGCCGTCAAGTACGGGGCCGCCGACGGCACGGTCACGATCGCGGGCGCCGGCGATCGCGGGATCGGCGTCACCGACTGCCCCGGCGGCGTCACCGCCGGTGAACCGGTCGACGTGGTGCTGAGCGGCATCACCGACATGGTGATCGGCGACGGACCGGGCGGCGCGGGCACCACCTCGGCCGCCGGGATGCCGCTGCGCGCCCTGGCCGGCGGCGCCCTGGGGCAGACGCCTTCCACGGCCGACACCTCGTACTGGACCGTCGGCTACCCGACCGTCACCGCGTCGCCCGGCGACATCGTGCCCGGCATGGTGATGCCTGGGCGCGTGACCTTCTAAGGAGCAGAGCAGTGGCCGGAGAGCCGTTCCCGATTTCGCCCGTGCTGACGGGCATTTCGCTCGCCTATTCCAACGGCGCCTACATCGCCGACAATGTCATGCCGCGCCTGCCGCCGCACGACAAGAGCGTCTACCTCTACCACCAGTTCGGGTTCGATCAGCTGATCACGGTCCCGGACACGACGGTCGGGCGCAAATCAGCGCCGACCGAAGTGGAATTCCGCGCGGAGGAGCGGACCAGCCAGACGAAGCGGTATGGCCTGGACGATCCGGTGCCGCTGACGGACAGCCGAGATGCGCCCGACGGCTACGACCCGGTGGATTTCGCGGTCACGGGGCTCACCGAGCTGATCCTGCTCGACCGTGAGGTGCGGGTGGCGTCGATCGTGCAGTCGGCTTCGTCCTACGCTGCGTCGCAGGTGGAGACGCTGACCGGGTCCGATAAGTGGTCCGACCCGACGTCGGATCCGCTCGGGCAGATTGCCGACGCACTGGACGTGCCGCCTCTGCGTCCGAACGTGATGACGCTCGGCGCTCGGGATTGGTCCGTGCTGCGGCGGCATCCGGCCCTTGTGTCCGCGATCAATCGATCGAGCGGCGACAAGGGGCGGGTGACGAGGCGGGAAGCCGCCGATCTGATCGAGGTCGACAGGATCGAAGTCGGGGCGGCATGGGTGAATGCCGCCCGCCCCGGACAGCCCTCGCAACGGGTGCGCGTCTGGGGCGGCCACGCCTCGCTGACCTATCAGGCCCCGAACATCGGCAGCAAGCGCATCGTGACCTGGGGATGGACCGCCCAGACGAAAGCGCCCGGCAGCGCCAGTGCGCGGTTCGCCGGATCGAAGCTGGACGACAGCATCGGCATGTACGGCGGCACCCGCGTGCGCGTCGGCGAAGAGGTCGAGGAACGCGTGGTCGCGCCCGACCTGGGGTACCTGTTCCGGGAGATCCTGTGATGGTCGCGATCGCCCTCACGAAGACCTGCCTGCGTCACGACGGCGTTCGCCACGGCGTCGGCGAGACCGTCGACGTCCCCGACGATGTCGCCGCCTCGCTGATCAGCCAGGGGCTGGCGGGGCTCGCGATGGCCGCGCCCACCCCGACAGGCGAGGGCGGAGGTGGCTCCACCGTCAGTCCGTCGCCCTCTTCGCCGCCCCCGCCGCCCCCGACGAAGAAGCCGACAAAACCGGCAGAGGGCGCCTGATGTACGCCGGGCTCGACGACCTGATCGCCCGTGCCGGCGAAGCAGAGATCCGGCAGATCGCCGATCGCGACCGCGACGGCACCCCGGACCCCGAGGTGATCACCGCCGCCATCGCCGACGCGGCTGAGACGATCGACGGCTATCTGCGGGGTCGCTATCTGACCCCGCTGTCGGATCCGCCGCCGGCGATGGTGCGCGGCTGGGCGGTTTCGATCGCCCGGCATCGGTTGCACCGCAATGGGCCCCCTGAACACGTGATCGCCGACTACCGCGACGCGCTCAAGCAGTTGGGCGACGCATCGGCCGGGCGCCTGGTCCTGGCCGGGGTGGACGGGGTGGCGGCGCCGGTGGCTGATGCCGCGGGCGGGGTGCACGCGGCCTCGGATGCGCCCGTGTTCAGCCGGCCGGGCGCGATGGACGGCTGGCTGTGATCGCGGCGACGCGCGCCATCGCTGATCGGCTGCGGGCGGTGGCGATGCCGCCCCTCGTGTCGGTCGCCGGGGCCGCCGAACTGGAGGCGGTGCGCGATGGCACTGCTCCCGAGAGCGGCGCTTGCTACGTGATCCCCTGGAGCGAGGAGCCGCGGCCGTCGCGGACGCTGGGGGCGCACTGGCAGCCCGTCTCCATCTCAGTGCTGACGGCCGTGTGCATCCGCACATATGAGGATGGCACGGGTGAGGCCTACCTCGCCGAGGCAGAGACGGTCCTCGGCGCCCTGAAGACGGCGCTGGCCGGGTGGACGCCGGACCCGGCCGACCTCCTGCCCATCGACTACGGAGGCACCCGCGCCAGCCAGCTGGCTGGTGTCGGGACGTACTGGCTGGTGTCGGCGTGGTCAACCAGCCGGCAGCTTTTCAACTGACAGAGGCATCTGATGCCAGCGACGACCGAATGGCCGTGGCCCGAGAAGGGCGGCAGCTACATCCGAGACAAGACGACCGGCAAGCTGACGCGGCGGGCGCCC